>Ga0134124_10000085_pt1 | contig 90200 bp, 71 predicted proteins | sample KB304_FD_96880 | JGI IMG/M metagenome (GOLD analysis project Ga0134124, IMG submission 96880) | Terrestrial soil microbial communities without Nitrogen fertilizer from Kellogg Biological Station, Michigan, USA - KB3-0-4 | ecosystem: Environmental > Terrestrial > Soil > Unclassified ...
AACAAGCTGAATGGTGGCTTGTCCAACTTCCCAAGCGTAAGCGTCGTCCACTCAAACCAGCTACGATTTCGGGCTGGCGCGATGCGCTGAACGCGTGGCTGTTACCGAACCTGGGCGACAAGTAGAGTGTTTCGCCTTCGATGGGAGTCCATCACATGGTCAAACGGCAGGTATGGGACCTTCTTGGTGACGCACGGAAAAACGGCTTCTGCGCGTCGCGTTCTTCCCATGACTCCACGCGTTAGGCATGTTCTAGAAAGTCGCTGGGATGGCACCGGAAAGCCCGTAGAGGGCTGGATTTGGCCCGCTCCGACTCGTAGTGGCCACGTAGAATCCTCAAGCCTAAAGAAGCAGCATTCGGGAACATTCAAACTGCTCGCAGCAGAAGCTAAGAATGGTGGTTCCAAGCCGGTCCGACGATTTGTCCTCTATTCGCTGCGACATACATTCCTTACTCGATTGGGAGAGTCAGGATGCGACGCTTGGACGCTCGCGCGAATAGCAGGACACAGCTCAATCGCTATGTCGACACGCTACGTTCATCCATCCGAGGAGGCCGTGTTTACGGCGTTGGAAAAGCTAGGTGGGCACAGAATTGGGCACACCTCAATTGAGGCGACCTCCGAGGTGCCATCCAAAGGGCTGCTACCTTCTTGATTCAACGGGAGAAAATTGGTCGGGGCGAATGGATTTGAACCATCGACCTCCTGGTCCCGAACCAGGCGCGCTAGCCAGGCTGCGCTACGCCCCGACTGGATATCGCGGCCGTGGATGGCCGCAATCGGAGATATTAGTTTATCACAGAGCTTCAAACAGCAGCCATAAAGCCGAACCGCCGGAAGCTTGAAGCCTCCGGCGGTTCGTTTGCTCGAAGCTTACGATCTGCCTTTAGAACTCGTAGCGCAATGCGAACTGCATCACGCGCGGGTTCGTCAGCAATCCCTGGTAGTTTCCAAATGACCCCTGGCTGTCGATGGACGGCACGATCGACTGGACGTCGAAGCGCACAGCGTTGGTGACATTGAACACTTCCCAACGGAAGACCAGGTTATGACGCTCCGACCATGGCATGACCCATCGCTTGGTGAGGCCCAGGTCGATCCCAAAGTATCCATCGCCTCGAATGTTGTTTCTGGCTCCAGATTCTCCCGGGAAATCCTGACGGAACAGATCCACCGCAGCCGTTCCCTGCGGGAAGATATTGACGGATCCGTCCGGGAATTTCGTTAGGGACGTATGTACGGAACCAGCAACGGGTTGTGCTTCGCCACCCAATTCCCAGTTGGTGGGCCACTGCGCTCCGTTGAAGACGTTCAGCGGGAAGCCGGAGGTCAGGCGGAACAATCCGGACAGCTGCCAGCCACCGATAAACGCATCCAATCCACGGCCGGCGTTGCGCCCGATCATTTTACCCTTGCCGAATGGGAGCTCCGCGATCCAGTTGGCGTTGAATTGATGCGTCGTATCGAAATCCGACACCGCCCGCAGGGCCTTGGGGTCCCACGAGTTGATGATCTGGCCTCCGAGTCCGCCGACGAAACCGATGCGCTCGGCGTCCGATGCCAAGTCAATCGATTTGGAAAAGGTGTAGTTGAAGTCGAACTGCACGCCGTTTTGCATGCGCCGGCGCAGGTTGACCTGCATGGCGTGGTAATTCGCGTTGGCCATCGATCTCCAGGCGTACAGAGATGAATACTGTTTGTTGAAAAAGGAGTTCAGGCCGCCGATTGGAGTATAGAACGTGTTCGGGTCACCAAAGTCCCGGATGCCCGTGAGGTCGAGAATCGACAACGCGGTCGTCTCGTTTCCGCTGAATCCACAGAACAAATCATAGGCCGCTTGCACTGGGTCGACGGTGCCTTGGTTGCCGCCGCTCGTGCAGCGACGGATCCGGTACGATCCTCCAGGATTGAGCGGTTGAATCATGTCCTGCCAGTAGGCAGCCGTCGGACCGATCATCGCAGCGGTCACGTTCTCGGTAGGAACCCCGGTGCGGTACACCTTCGCGAGCGCCGTGGCTGCTGTGAAATAGTCCACTCCCGTCTTCTTGTCCACGAGATCCAGCGGCATAGCCAGGTCTTCCTGGATGAGCAACCGGTGCGAGAGCCTGCCTACGTAGGACACTTCAAGGGAGAACCCATGTGGCAGTTCCCGTCCTACGGACAGGTCGATCGTATAGGAGTACGGGGTCTTGATTTTGTCATCCAGACCCCAGGTAATGGCAAAGCCGCCTGTGTCCAGCGTATCGGGGAAGGTCTGCGGGAATGTTCCCGGAGGCGGCGGGAAGAAAATCGTATTCCCGGAATTGTCCGCGGTCGGAATGGTGTGGATGTCGGTGAGTCGCGGCGCATCCGCTGCCGTGATGACGCCGGCTGGGTTGGTTAGGCCGGTGGACAGGCCGAACGAACCGTTCTGATCGAACGTGCTCAGCAAGCCCGCGCCGATGCGATCATACACGACGCCGAATCCCGCTCGGATCGTGCTCTTGTCAGCCTCGCCAAACAGCGCCTTCAGGAGCCCGTTCTGGAATCGCGGCGAATACGCGACGGACACGCGTGGGCCGAAATTCTTCTTGTCCCAGTTATAGAATCCCGGCTTGCCACCATTAGCAGGCCCCGAAAGATCAAACTGCACGAGCGGATCGACGTTGGAAGGAATCCCGGCGACCATGTTGTTCGCCCGCTGATTGAAGAAGTCAGTCAGGCTGAAATTGGGCGAAACCTGCAGACCAGTGGTTTCCCACGGCGGCGAGAATAGCGACCACCGTAGCCCGTAGTTCAGGGTCAGGTTTGGCTTGATCTTCCAGGAATCCTGTCCATAGAACTCGTATCCATCGAACGCGAAATGCCTCTTAACCGGTGCGCCCTGGGGCAACACGCTGCCGTCTTTCTGATAGTTATAGTTGGCGTCCGCTTGAGTGACCATGCCAAGCATGGCGATCAAAGGATAGTCGTATGAGTTGGCAAAATCAGGGTTGATGTCGGGAAATCCGCTAAGCGTCGGGTCAAAAAAGGACCCGGTATTCGCAAAACCCGCTGTATCCAGCCACGAAGCGTTGGTCACTCCGTCGCTAAACGAAGCCTGCTGGCTCGCGCGAGGATTGCGAATGAAGGCGATCGCGGTCCCGAATTGGAACGTGTGCTTGCCCTTCACCCAGGAAATATCGTCGGCGATGTTGTGTGTCGGCCTCTGAAACGCCCGGGTTCGGGAAACGTCTCCGGAGTGATCGTTGAGGCCACGGAAAAAAATCACTTGTTCCGTAGAGTTGCCGATCGTTCCCACGCTTTCTCGCGTGAATCCCCACCGGAAATTGTTCACCAGGTTAGGCCGCAGGATGGCGGTGTAGCCAATCACCGAACCTTTGTTGTAGTTCACGATCGATTGTTCCGGCACCTCTCCTGGCAGGAACGGGACGCCGGGATTCTGAAAATTTGAAAGCGCGCCTCTCCAGAACAAGGAGTGGTTGCCGTTCGACGTCAGTTTGTAGTCCACGCGCGCAATGTAGTAGTCGTAATCCTTCTTGATCGGTCCCTTGAAGCGGAAACCTGAATAGTTGAACCCCCTTCCATCGCCCTGCGTGTTGTCGTTCGGCAGCGGATAAGTATTGAAGTAGTTGATCATGGCGGTGCTGGGCCCGATGCTCAACGGATCCATCGTGGTGATATCGGCAGGTGAAAGCCCGCGTGAGCCGGCCGGCACGTTGTAGCTCGCTCCGCTCAAACCCGTCACCGAACCCCCTGGACAGGCCGTTTCGTCGGTGCACGGATAGATCATCACGCCATCGCGCAAGGAGGCCGTCGGCACGATGCGGGTGGCGGCATTTTCCTCACGCTGCCGGGCACCTTCGTAGTTCGCGAAAAAAAACAAACGGTCCTTCCAAATCGGTCCGCCCAAGCTAGCGCCAAAAATGTTTCGTATCAGCTTTGGCGGCTCATTGGGCTGATCGTTCTGTAATTGTGACAGCTTGATAAGATAGTCGTTTGCGCTGGTAATCGTGTTCCGGTGATATTCATATGCCGATCCATGAAATTCGTTCGACCCACTCTTGGTCACCAGCGCCACCTGCGCGCCCGACGACCGTCCTTCGTTCGCATTGTAGTTCGTCGTTGTCACCCGGAATTCCTGCACCGAATCCAACGTGACCGGAAGCACCGAAGTGAATGCGTTCCCGCCCGCATCGTTGGAGTCCACGCCATCCAGCGTGATGTTGCTCTGGTCGCTATGCGCGCCGTTCACAGCGCCGCCCCGCGTGTCAATGTTCCGATTGATGTCCGGCCGATTCCCCGTGTATGTCACGCCTGCTTGCAGGGACAAAAGATCCGGAACGTTTCTGCCTTCCATTGGCAGTTCTTTGACCTGCCGTTCGCCGAACGCGATACCCAGCGACGCGTCACTCGTATTGATCGTCGCGGCCTGCGCCGAGACTTCCACCGTTTGCGTCGTCGATCCAACTTCCAGGGTCACATTCACGGTCGACGGGGAGTTGACCAGCAACTGCAGACCGGTCTGCTCGTATTTTCGAAATCCCGAAGATTCGACGGCCAATGTGTAAGTTCCCGGCTGCAAGGCCAGGAATTCATACTCGCCGCTCGAACCTGAGGTGTCTTCGCGCTGCGACCCTTGCTGCGCGTTGCTCAGCGTGACTTTGGCCCCGCTGATCGTCGCGCCGGATCGATCCGTAATAATTCCGCGCAACGATGTCGTACCTGTTTGGGCGTTTGCACTGCTGGCCACCAGCCCCAGAATCGCAAGTCCCAAAATCAACACCACGGCAAAATTGCGCTTGAATGAAGACCACTTCATAGACTGCTCCTTTCGCGCACCTTTTCGCATTTGAACGGACAAGGAGGGGGCCCCGGACGGGGCACAACGAATCGCGATGAAAACGCTTTTCGCGATTCCAGAATTGCTTTCTCTGGATTCCGGGCAACCTAAACCCACCACCACAAAGCTCGAGAACTTTGCGTTAACTTTTAGGCTAAGCCGGAAGGTATGTCAAGCAATGTCTTTCTGATGTTACAAAACAGTTCTGGCGATGCGCGGCTCGGCTTGACCCGGTTATCGGGCGCGTCTGGCTTGGAAGGGGACGTGGAACCGCGCGGTAAAATACTTCTAACTCTTTCCTAATCGTAATAATTTCGCCTCAGTAATGGCCTGAATCTCACGAATCGGCCCGAGGATCGACCCCGAAACCTGACCGTCTAGCCGCACCAGTGACACGGCCTCGGCGCCTTGATGAGCTTCCCGCCGCCCCAGCGCAAACGTCGCGATGTTCACACCCAGCTTACCCAATGTTGACCCAACCTGGCCGATAACCCCGGGCTCGTCCCGGTTGCGCAGGTACAACAATGTCCCCTCTAGTTGCGCCTCTACCGGGATCCCGCCGATCTGGAGCACCCGAGGGGTTCCATCGTGCAAAACCGTACCTTCCGCAGTGAACTCCGCCGCACCGCCGCCAGCCACCTTGTCTTTCTCGGGCAACGCAGCGACCTCCAGGGTGTTAGGGAAGCCATGCTCCCGCCGTCGCGTCTCCTCTTCGACCGTTAGCCCCCTCGCCGCCGCTACCTGTGGCGCATTTACCACATTTACCTTCTCATCGAGCACTGCGTTCAACAGTCCGGCCAGCACCGCGCTCCGCAGCAGATGCGTACCGACCTCCGCCACCTCACCCGCATAGCGGATCCGGATCCTAGCCGGCCGAGAGCCTGCTGCCTGCGCAACCAGCGATCCCAAACGTTCCGCCAGAGCCAAATAGGGCCGCCCGCGGCGGTACTGGTCGGGCGAAAGTGCCGGCAAGTTCACCGCATTGCGGATGACACCATCCGCCAGATAGTCGCGCACTTGTACCGCAACCTGCGTCCCCACCTCTTCCTGTGCCTCGGCCGTCGAGCCCGCCACGTGCGGCGTCGCGACCACGTTCGGCAGCCCCGTCAGCGCCCCGCTCTTCGGCGGCTCCTCCACGAACACATCCAGCGCTGCTCCGGCCAGGTGCCCGCTCTTGAGCGCCTCCGCCAGCGCCGTTTCATCGATTAGTTCGCCGCGTGCCGCGTTCACCAGCCGTGCGCCCTTTTTCATCATCCCCAAAGCCTTCGCGTCAATCATGTTCTGCGTCGCCGGGCTCACCGCCGTATGCAGCGAAATAAAATCGCTCTCCGCCAGCAACTTCTCCAGCGGCACCAGTTCAACCTGCAACTCCCGCGCCGCTGCTTCGCTGATAAATGGGTCGTAGCCAAGCACCTTCATATCGAAAGCCTCCGCGCGAACGGCCACTTCGCCGCCGATCCGTCCCAAACCGATCAATCCCAGGACCTTTCCGCGAACTTCCGTACCCGCGGCGCTTCCTTTCTCCCACTTTCCTTCATGCATCGCTTTGTCTAGGCGAGGCACCTGCCGCGCCAGTCCGAGCAACAGCGCAAACGTGTGCTCCGCCACGCTGACCGCATTCCCGCCGGGAGTGCTCATCACCAGCACGCCACGCCGGGTCGCCTCTTCCAGATCGATGTTGTCGACTCCAACGCCCGCGCGTCCCACAACCCGCAGCCGCGGTGCCTTGTCCAACAGTTCCGGCGTCACTTTGGTAGCGCTCCGCACGATCAGCGCTTCCGCATCCGCGATCTCCGCGTTCAAGTTATCCTTGGTAGTCAAGACCACATTCCAACCCGCCTGCTCTTTCAGCAGCTTGACTCCCCGCTCGCTGATCTTGTCCGCCACAATGACTTTCATCGACCCTCATCCCGGTATGATTTGTCGTGCCCGCCGCCCAGCGGCAAAAATCTGCAAAAGCTAAACCATTAACGGTATCGGCCCGACTCTGCGGTGTCAAATCGCCAACCGACTACCGGCGCAGAAAGGCGCTGGGTAGTCGAGCCTGAACAATTCAACATCTGGGTTGGGAGAACTCCGCGGCCCCATTGCACGCCGAATTCCACTTAACTCGGTAACAGCGCACGTTAGGCAAGTTCATCGCGAGGTTAGTCGACAAGCGAGAGGTCGTAACGTCAATCCCTCCTGCAGGCGTGCATCTCACGCTTACGGCGCTAGGGTTCTTCCTGCTTCCTCTTCTGCTATATTTCCCTTATGACTCTCGCCGAAAAAATCCAAAAAGATCTTGTCGACGCCATGCGCGCCAAAGACGAACTGCGACTCAGCGTCCTGCGCGGCATCAAGTCCGCCATCACCTACAAAGAGACCGAAAAAATCCGTAAGCTCGACGACACCGAATCCATCCAGCTCCTGCAGACGCTGGTCAAGCAGCGCAAGGAATCGATCGACCAATTTACAAAAGGTAATCGCCCAGAGTTGGCCGAAAAAGAAACCAAAGAACTCGCCATTATTGAGACTTACCTCCCCGCTTCCGCCAGCGAAGCCGAGATGGATGCCGCCATTGCGAAAGCCATTGCCGAAACCTCCGCTACATCCATCAAGCAAATGGGCGCGGTAGTGAAAGCCGCAAAGACGGCGCTCGAGGGCAAAACTGTCGACGGAAAAGCCTTGAGCGATCGCGTTCGCGCCCGACTCGCCTGACTTCGCAAAACAAAACCGCGCTTGCGCTCTAGCAAGCGCGGCAACCCGGAAACGGAACGCTATATGGCTCCGTCCGGTCTACTACGAAATCTCTGCGATCGTCATCAGGTCACTCACCTCCACGGTTTGCGTCTGTGCCGTTCGTAGCCAGCGTTACTCCTGTGGGCAAACTACCTGCGGTCTTGCTCCAGGTATACGGCGGCACCCCTCCTGCCGTAGGCTAAGCAATCACAAATCCTTATTTGGTTAAGCGACGTCTTAGTTTTTACACGCGGTAAACGAAGTCGTCCCGAAACGGAACAAACGGCGATCCCTTAAGGCCCACTCTTTACTTCTTGGCACCTCTCGCTAATATGTCCCTCCCATGCCCTCCACTACAGAGACTCAGGATCTGCGCGCGCTCGCCTTCCTCCGCATCTCCGTGGGCTTGTTCTTCCTTCTATTCGGCCAATACAAAGTTTTCTCCACTTACTTCACCCTTCACGGCGGCTTCCAGTTCTGGATTCACCAATTTCTCGAAAACAACTCGGCTTATCCTTTTATGGTTCCGGTCCTGCGTGGCTTCGTCCTGCCACATGCGACGCCTATCGCGTTCCTGGTCGCCTACGGCGAACTGGCTATCGGTGTGGCATTAACCCTCGGTGTCCTGGTCCGGCCCGCCAGCGTCGCAGCTCTGGTATTCATGCTCACGCTCCTGTTTTCCTCCAATTACCCCGGCCCCGACGCGCCAATCTGGCAATACTTCGGCGCCAGCCTCGACCATTCCGTGCTCGCGCTTTGCTTCATCTGTTTCCTGATTGGACGAGCGGAGTCCATTTGGTCCGTCTCATCTCTGCTACGCAGAAACAGAGACACCCCCGCGTAGGCGGCGGAGAGCGGCGAGGAAATACTCCCGATTAGTTTTCGTTAAGGTTGCGTCGGCTTCAAAACAGCGTTGTTGCGCTCATCGGTCGCAATCACGCGGTAGAGCGTCTTCAGGTCATTCAACTTGCTTAGGGGAACACTAGGTTCTTTGATCTCGAAGGTGCGCGAGTACGTCAGCACATTGCCTTTGATCTCCGCGCTGCTGTGATAGCTGGCAAAGCTGTAGTCCGCATTCACCGGCGGCGGCAGATCGTCCACTTCAAACCCCGCCGGCAAAGTAATTTCAAACGAATCCGTGTCGCGCGACGGCCCTTCGAACACTACCGGGTACTGCCGGGGTTCCTTAGTCTCCAGCAAATCACTGGATTTGTTGCCAATCACCCGCGGCCGGACCAGCAGCAAGCCGCCCGCTGGCTTGGCGTAATGATCCGCGACCAGCGAATAAAAATAGCCGAACGGTTTTTCCGTCTGCTCCAAATTGCCGATCGATGCTTTCGTCAAATGGTAAGTGGACAGCGATCGCGCCAGCAGCGTCTCGATCGGCTTGATGCGGTCTTGTTCCTTGCTCACGGTCTTCAGCGCGTAGCGTTGCCGCCACGCGGCGTCGCCCACGCGCTCTTCGCTCACGTCGCCGGTCAGCGTTCCGGTCGCCGAGAGGCTAAGCTTCGCGGTTCGGCGGACGCCGTTCATAATCGTCGGCAACTGCGGCAATTCCGTCAGCTCTCCGCCATCAGGCCCGACCAGCAATCCGTAGTTCGCCTGCAGTTGTCCGGATAGCCGGCCAAAAGGGGTCAACTCATCGGTGGGATCGAAAAATAGGAGCCGGCCGAGCTTCGGATGCTGAATCACTGCGGCGATCGAGGGACTGGTCACGCTGTCCGGCAATTTCACCGCCAGCACTGCGTGGTCAAAGCCCCCCACATGCGCGGGCGTCTCCGGCACCACCGTCCCGCGCTCGGTATTGATGATCACGTAGTAGGAATCGACGCCGATGGCTCTCAGCATCGCGCTCATCAGCGTCACTTTGTCTTTGCAATCGCCGTAGCGGTGCGCGAATACTTCCGCCGCAGGATGCGGCTGCACGCCGCCGATCCCCAGTTCGATGGCCACGTAGCGAATATCGCGCTGCAGGAAAGTCGCGATCGCCTGCATTTTTTCCAGCGGCGTTCCCGCCGATGCCGTCAGCGCCGTGGTCTTCTGGCTGATTTCCGGCGTCGGGTCGTGCCGGTTACGCGTCAATTCGTTGTACCAGACCCCCATATCGCGCCAACTCGCGAACGTTTTTCCCGCCGCGCCCCCCGCCGGCACGAACGACAAAATCATCTGTCCTTCCACGCCGCGTCTCGGCGGCATGTAATCTTCGCTGCGGATTCCCGGAATACCGCTCACCACCCACTGCCACTGATTTGCGCCTGCCGGCGTCGCCGCCACTTCCACATGATTCAGCCACGACGCTTTGTATTCCCAACCCGCCGGCAATTGTAGTGTGTAGTGCTCTTCTCGCGCCGGATAGGAGCCCTGGAAGTACCATACGTCCTGCAAGACCAGCGGCCGATACTCTTCCTCGTATTCATAGCCGATGATGTTTCCGGGATCGGGCGCGGGAATCCGCACGACTTTCGCGCGCACGTCGTTCACCAGCTCGGCGCCGGCGATGGCAGGCAGCGCTACTTCGACAGCATCTTTATCCTTCACCTCGTAATCTTTGCCCTGCGCGGGAATGCACCACGCACGCAGCCCCGTCACTTTGGATGACCCGTTGTATGAAATGAACGGGGTGCCCAGATCCCGCCCGCCGGGGCGCAAAATCTTGTATGCCATGCGCACCTGCGTGCGGATCTTGTCCACCGACTGCACCGATACGATCGTTTCCGAGTACAACTTCACCGCGTCGGTTCTATCATCGTGAGGCGGCAGGGGAACGCTGACCAGCGCGCGCATCCACGGCGGCGCATCGCTCGACGCCAGTACCTCGGGCGTCGGAATCGGCAGGCTCCATGTCAGAGCCCCCAGCAACAGCAGACACACCACGACACCCCAGGCAACGAACCTCGGGCCTGGCCTAGTTAGCCGCGGCCGCTGCACCGGGCTGCACCATGATTTGTTCTTCATCTCCAGTCCTTACCAGTTGATAGATCGCGCGTAACGTGGGGTATAGCTTGGCTTCTAAGAAAACCAGGTCCTGTTTCAAGGTTCGGCTGACGTGCAAGGTACCTTTGTCATTCTCAACTTTCAGCGTGTACACCAGCGCTCTCTTGTCTTGGACGATGGGTTTGGGAAGGCTGGCCACCTGCCAGCTGGGCGGCAGCTGAATCGCGATCTCATCGACCTTCTCGAAAGGAAAATGAAAATAAACCGGATGCACTCGCGTGGCGTGCTCAAACAGTTGTTTCTCAGTGGCGTCAAACAATCCGACTGGCACGATTGCTCGGCGTCCCGCCTGCGATGCCCATCCCGGAACCTTCAAGTCGTACTCGGCCACCAATGTCGGCGCCGAACTCGACCAGTCCGGTTTGTTCGTCAGCTCTACTTCGATGCCCACCGGCACATACTCCCGCAATTGATCCTCGAGATATTTCTTGCGGTCCGTTTCATCCTCATGCCGCATCTCGATACGTCGCGACAATGCCTCCAGGCCTGAAAACGTCACCTGCACTTTTCCTGACAACGTTCCGTCCTCGCTCATCTTCAGGTCGGCCTTCCGCACGATTTGTGATTCCGCGCTCTCCGGCATCGTGGTGTTCACCCAGCTGCCCCCGTCTTTGTCCAGCTTCCGCCCGGTGACGCCTGTCTCGCTCCACGGAAGCAGACCATAGGGCGCGAATGCCGTGCCTGGATCGCAGTAAACGTCTTTGCCGTTCAGCTTCAGCAAAACCACGTTGGTGTTGAGTTGCGCTGCATTCATCATTTTTGGCAAAAACAAATACTGGTTGCGCGTGGAAACCTCCACCGGATAGGCCTCGATCCCCGCGGCTCTCACCAGCGCCAGATACAGCCACGTCAACTGCGCGCCGTCGCCGGCCTGTTGTCGCCACAGATCCTCGACGTTGGAATCCTTGGTCTTTTCGCGCTTCTGTTCCTGCGCGGTTTTCTCCACTTCATACGAGGTGTTTCGCAACTGCTGCACTCGGGCATAAATCTTCTGCGCCTTCACCTCCGGCGCATCACTGGGCGACACGATCTGCGCTAGCGCCTGCTCCATGGCCTTGCGCTTGTTGACGAAACTCTCCACCGCCCCGTTGTGCTTCTTGCCCGTCTGTTTCCAGAACTTGTCCACATCGGTCTCTATGGTGCCTTCGGTGTATTCGAAATCCACGCGGTACTTCATCTGGTTTTCCGGCGGCATGAAGTCCTCGATCGCGAACGCGGGGATGTTCTGGGTCTCCAACCGCACCATGTGCGTGCTGGGTTCCTGCGACGGCGTGCTGCCCGGGGGAAGCCCCATCGGCCAGTTCCAGCGCAAAGAGAATTCCCGGTAAGGCCGCAGCGAGAACTTGGCGTGTTTGGTGAACAACTCGTCGCTCAAAATCCAGTGCGAGTCGTAAATCTTGTTCTCGGCGATGTTCAGCGTGTATTGATACTCGATGATGCTGCCCACTTGCACGTCCGGCAGCGTAAACGTCTTGGCTAGATACTTGACTCCCTTGGCTTTTGCAATGGTCTTGTCAAATGCCTTGCCTTCGAAGTTGACGATGCTGCCATCGGAGCGTATCGTGCGCGCCTTGATCGCGGTGATCACACCCTGCTCGCGATAAAATGGGATTTCCACGTCCGCGCGCTTGCGCCCTTCCTCGGTGAGGATCTTGATACGGATGTAGTTGCGCTCGTTGCCCGTGGTGGCGCTGTCGTCGCGGTCCACTTGGCGATACAATATGACCGCTGGCGCGCCTGGCGCTTCCGGCACGCTGGTCATCTTTAGTTCTTCGGGCGAAATGGGCTGCCAGTCGTCGCCGCTCACCGGACGAACCCAGACAATCGCAACGCAAAGCAGGCAGCCAGTAAGAACCACCCAACGCTGGTTGGACACAATTCCCCCTCGTGCAAAATCCGAACCATCTGGAATGTAAGAGAGCACCGACCCATCGCGTCCAAAGCGGACGCCGCAAGCTACCTTAGGGCGCGAGGGCTGGAGCTCGTACCGTTGGCGTTACGACTAACCTTGGTATCGTATTGGGGTCAGACGTTATACGGAGGGAAAGTACCTGTCAAGAGAACCACAGTCCTATACGGCCTAGGCTTTGCCGGATGGGATTTCGGCGAGGCTGGCGTAAATCTTCAGGCCCAGGCTGCCGCCTGCGCGTACCATCTCGTCAGCTCCCGCCGACGCTCCGCCCACGCGTAGGACCGCGTCACACTTTTCCAGCAGCCGCACGGCGATGGGATGGAAGATCTGGTTGAAGGCCTCATCCCCAATTGTCTTCGACCCTGCCAACTCCACCAGCGGCAGCGCCAGCCATTCCCCCAGGATCGGAATGTGCCCGGCTCGAAAGATCGGCAGGGCGTACGACTCCATCTCCTGCACATTCCTCTTGATCAGTGCTGGATCATCGTTTGTGCCGGACCGGTAGGGCCCGGCGATCAAAATCATCATGTAAACGCCTCTCCTCGCCCCTGTAGGGCATGGCCATATCGAGTGCGGCGACGTGGCGCCGCCTTTGTCGTCGGGCCTCGGCCAAGAACCTCACTGCGCTTGAGCCACTTACGCAACACTCTACCTCAAACAAGTTTTCCCAAGTTCTTTGCTTCCAACCTCCGCGACTCCAATCCGCGTGATTGCCCATAAGAATTCCGTTGACAACGTTACTATTGTGGTAAGATACTCCATGAATTAAGGTTTCCCCTCCCTCAGAGCCTCGCGTCCCCCATACCTTTTCGACTCCAACTCCCTTAGCCTCCGTGCATCACCGCGTTCCGGCCATCTTCTGTAAAGTGAAAAATGGCGTAACTCCAATGCCGGCAAGCGGTTCCAGACTCTTTGCAAATTGACGGGGGTATGCCGTCCCAGAAGCGAATCCCGGGCGAAGGTCGCGTCCCCAATTGGGGATTCTCTCCGTCAAACCACCGCTTCCCTCCTCCGTCGAACTTCTAACCTTCAACCTCCGTTCTGCGGCATAATCCCGGGCGCACAGGGGCCAAATCATAATCGATGCGCTCCACGATCCAGTAGGGGCGCAGCATGCTGCGCCCCAGGTCCGCACGATTTCGCGTCCGGGAGGTTTCAGTGAGTGATCGTCCATGGAGTTCCACCGCGCCTCCGGGCGAATTCCGCACCTACATCTCTGCTGCCGAGACCACCAAGGAATTCACCATCCGTGCGGTGATTCTGGGCGCTCTGTTCGGCCTGCTCTTCGGCGCCATCACCGTCTATGTGGGGTTGCGCGCCGGGCTCACCGTTTCGGCCTCCATTCCTATCTCGGTGCTGTCGATCAGCATCCTGCGTGCGTTCGGCCGTTCCACCATTCTCGAAAACAACATCGTGCAGACCACCGGCTCGGCGGGCGAGTCTCTTGCTGCGGGCGTAATGTTCACGATTCCCGCCTTGATCTTTCTCGGCTTCGGCGCGGAATTCACTTTCTGGCGTATTTTCCCCCTGGCGCTGCTTGGTGGATGGCTCGGCGTCCTGTTCATGGTGCCGCTGCGCCGCCAGCTCATCGTCAAAGAGCACGGCAATCTCACTTTCCCTGAAGGCACCGCGTGCGCCGATGTTCTGGTGGCCGGCGAGCGCGGCGGCTCTTTCGCCGGCCGCGTGTTTTGGGGCCTGGGTCTGGGCGGTGTCTACACCTTCCTGATGAACACGGTGCAGGCCTGGACTTCCCAGCCCGAGTCGCGCCCGAACTGGTTTCAGGGAGCGTCGTTTCGCGTCACCATCACTTCGGAATATCTCGGCGTGGGTTACATCATCGGCTCGCGCGTATCCGGCATTCTCTTTGCCGGCGGCATTATTTCCTGGCTGGTGATCATGCCGGCCATTCGCTTCTACGGCCAGCTCGCCAACAACGTTCCCATTTACCCGTCGACGATTCCCATACCGCAAATGACGCCCGATCAGATCTGGGGCACCTACATCCGCCCTATGGGCGCGGGAGCTGTTGCCGCGGCCGGGTTGATCACGCTGCTGCGCACGCTGCCGACCATTTTCTCTGCGTTGAAAGCGGGCCTGAAAGATGTTCGCGCCGAGGGCGCCGGCCAGTCCACCGCGACGAACCGCATCGATCGCGATACGCCCATGCGCTGGGTGATCGTCGGTTCAGTGCTGATCATTGCGATGATGTGGATTCTGCTGACGTTCCATCCAATCCAGGGCGCGGAAACGCGCTGGTATCACAACCTGTTCGCGGGGCTTTTTGTCACCGTCTTTGGGTTTCTGTTCGTCACCGTCGCGGCGCGCATCAGCGGCCTGCTCGGAAATTCCTCCAACCCGATCAGTGGCATGAGCATCGCCACGCTGATGGCCACCTGCGCAATCTTCTTCCTCGCCGGATGGACCGCGCCAAATTATCAGGTGCTGGCACTGATGATTGGTGGCGTGGTCTGTATCGCCGCCGCCATTGCCGGCGCCACATCACAGGATTTGAAAACCGGGTACCTTGTCGGCGCGACTCCCTTCTGGCAACAGATGGGCCTGCTGGTCGGCGTCACTGTCTCCACCCTCGCCATCGGCACTACCCTGAACCTGATGAACAAGGGCCTCGAGCGCTACCTTCCGCAGCAGATTCCCGTGAACGTACAATCCCTGCCCGTTGGCGTCAAAGTCGAGCGCGACTCCTTCACATATCACGGCAAGACCTATGCGCTTCTCAACTCACTGGGTTCCCACGAAGTCCCTGATGGCGAATATCTCTACGACCCCTCGACGAAACAGATCGAGTATCAGTGGGCGCAAGGCATCGGCAGCGCCAAGGCGCCCGCGCCGCAAGCGCGCCTGATGGCCACGGTAATTAGCGGCATCCTGAATCAACGCCTGCCCTGGCGCCTCGTGCTGATGGGCGTCGCGTTGGTGATCGCTGTCGAGATTCTCGGAGTGCGATCGCTGGCCTTCGCCACCGGCTCGTATCTTCCCTTGGGCACAACAGCGGCGATGTTTACCGGCGGATTGGTGCGCTCGCTGATCGACGCCACCACTAAGAAGAAAGACGAAAGCGAAGCCAGCCCCGGCGCGCTCTATTCCAGCGGCCTGATCGCCGCCGGCGGAGTCTTTGGCCTGCTCGGCATCGTCATCAATCTGTTCCAGGACCCGGAAATCCCAACGCATGTCCCGAGTTGGTTTGCTTCCATGCTGCGCCTGCCCTGGAGCCCCGATCTGTTTGCGTTTGGTCCCAAACTTTTCGGCTCCTGGGCCACCAACAACTTCTTCGGCCTGAGCATGTTCATTCTGCTCGCCGCGTCGCTGTTCTATTTCGCACGCAAAAAGCTCGACTAGTCAGCGAGGCTGAGCCCAGGCCGGCATTTGGGTTAGTTCTTAGTGATCGTTGACGGTTCAGCGCCATGCCATCCTGCTTTTTGACTGGCCCTGCGGACCGCCGTAAACTGAAACAATCATGGCGTCCCGGTCCGGAGTCCGCAACTACCGCTTCAGCTTCAACTTCTACATCACGCCGGGTATTCAGTGGCTGGTGATCGCCAACGTCGCGGTTTATCTCCTCGAAAATTTTCTTCACGTTTTTTGGGGTAAGGGCGCTTACGGCTGGTTCCTGATGCATTTCGGGCTGGTGCCCTCCGCGGTGACCCATGGATTGCGGATCTGGCAGCCCTTTACTTACCTCTTCCTTCACGACATCGGTTCGATCTGGCACATCCTCACCAACATGTTCATGCTGTGGATGTTCGGTCGCGAACTGGAGCTGGTGTGGGGGCGTACTCGTTTTCTTCAGTATTATTTTTTAACCGGAGTCGGCGCCGGCCTGATCAACGTGATCGTGAAGACCGTTCCGATTTTCTGGGGGCATTCGCTTTCCGATCTGCCCACGATCGGGGCGTCCGGAGCGATCTTCGGAATCCTGCTGGCCTGCGCGACTTTGTTTCCAGACCGCCAGGTTTACTTGTTTCCGATTCCTGTGAAGATCACCATGCGTACCCTGGTGATCATCATGACCGCGCTGGAGTTCCTGGGAACGTTCGGCGTAGGCGGCGATGACATCAGCCATATCTGCCATCTGGGCGGAATGCTGATTGGCTACGTCTATTTGCGGCGCGGTTCGTTCCTCTACAACGTCAGGAATTCGGTTTCCGATTGGAAAATGGAACGCAACAAGAAGAGATTCCAGGTATACATGAACAAGCACAAAGAGGAGCCTCCGTCGCGGCCCGATCGCTGGGTCAATTAAAAAAGAGGAAGCAACGAAGAAACGGGATAGACGAAATTTCCCAGCGCCTCTTTGCTTGCAGATGATATTGCGGTCCTTCGATGATCCTTGTCGGATTCTGGCTGACGCTATTTTTGGTTGAGGGCGCGGGCAAGAAGATCCGGCTGGATGTTGGAGCCACTGACGAGCAAGACGACGGATTTATTGGCGTAGTTCCCGGTGGTTTTGAGAAACGCTGCGGTGGTGGCGGCGCCGGCGGGCTCGGCGGTCACTTTTTCTTCTTCGTGCAGAAAGCGAATCGCGGCCAGCATTTCGTCTTCGCTCACCAGAACAAATTCATCAACCAGGCCGGCGATCTGCTTCACGTTGTCTTCCATCGCATCGCGAACCGAAAGGCCATCGGCAATCGTGTCGCTGGTGTCGGTGGAGATGGCATGGCCTTTTGTGAATGCCATCGCATACGCTGGAGCACGCTCGGCTTGCACGCCGACGATGCGGATCTCAGGTTTTAGTTGTTTTGCAGCGAATGCCAGGCCGCGGATCAGCGTGCTGTCGCCGACAGGCACAAAAATCACACCGGCTGGAGGCAACTTGTCGAGAATTTCGCAGGCAATAGTGGCCGGGCCAGGCAACATGTCGGGATCGACGCCATCGACGACGTTGTACCAGCCGGATTGTTCGCCAAATTTCTGTGCGTGCTCGCGTGTTTCTTCGAGGTAGGCCGCAACTTCCACGATTTCGGCGCCTAGCTGGACGATACGCGCGCGCTTGGCCGGATTGGGATTTTCGGGTAAATAGATTCGCGCAGGTATTCGCAACTTCGACGCGGCGTAGGCAACGGCGGCGCCGTGATTCCCGGTGCTGGCGGCAATTACGCCAGGCAATTCTCCTCCAAACGGCATTTTGTGGGTGTGGATCGCGCAATACGCACCGCGCACTTTGAACGAGCCGGTCGGCCCTTCACTTTCGAGCTTGAGATGAACCGGGCCGCCGTTGAGCTTCGCCAGCTTTTCGCTGGCGATCAGGCGGCTTTCCGGAACGATGCCGCGGAGCAGCGATTGCGCCGCGCGGACTTTTTCCATGGTGAGCGGCGGAGCAGGAGCGGGTGCGGGCATCAGGATTGCCCGCCGATCACATGAAATTTCATGAAGTTCGTAGTGCCGCGAATGCCCATGGGCATGCCGGCGACGATTCCGATCACGTCGCCCTTGCGCACCAATTTCTCTTCCAGCAGGCGCTTCTCCGCTACTTCGGCCAAGCCATCAATTTTCCGGACGTCGGGAATATTGCGCGGGCAAACGCCCCAGATCAGTGCCATGCGGCGACGTGTGTCGGCCTCCGGAGAGAACGCGACGATGGGAACCAGAGGACGGTAGCGCGAGACCAGCCGCGCGGTGAAACCGCTGTGGGTGAAAACGGCGATGAGCTTCATGTGCAGTTCGCGCGAAGCATGGCAGACGAGTTCGGCAACGGTCTCGGCGACTTTCAGTTTTTCCTGCGGCGCCGGGCGGGGAAATTCCGCGATGCTGGCTTCGGCATCTTCGATGATGCGCGCCATCATGCTGACGGACTCGACGGGATATTTCCCGGAGGCGGTTTCGGCGGACAGCATGACCGCGTCGGAGCCGTCGAAAATCGCGTTGGCGACATCGGAAGCCTCGGCGCGAGTAGGGCGAGGGTTCTCGGTCATGGACTCGAGCATCTGTGTGGCGGTGATCACCGGACGGCGGGCTTGCCGGGCGCGATTGATGATCATCTTTTGTACTACGGGAACGCGCTCGGGACTCATTTCCACGCCGAGATCGCCGCGGGCGACCATGACCCCATCGGCCACGCGCAGGATAGCGTCGAGGTTTTCAATAGCCTCGGGTTTTTCGAGCTTGGCTACGACCGGAGTATCTTTGCCGGCGCGCCGGACGAGAGTTTTTGCAAGCACGACGTCTTCGGGGCGGCGAACGAAGCTGACGGCGATGTAATTGACGCCATGCTTCAGAGCAAACACCAGATCGGTGCGATCCTTTGGCGTCAGGGCCGGGACGCGAAGCTGAATGCCGGGGAGATTGATGCCTTTGTGCTCGCCGAGCGCGCCGCCATTTACCACCTGACAGATCACTTCCTGGCCTCGGATCTGCTCGACGCGCAGTTCGATCAGCCCGTCGGAGAGAAGGATGCGGTCACCGCGGTGAACTTCGCGGGGAAGCGGGCGGAACACGGTACTCACGCGCGTGGAGTCACCAAGAACCCGGGCGGTGGTGATGACGAATTTCTGGCCGGCGCGAAGCAAGACGGGAGATGCGCCGGCGAGCGGGCCGGTACGAATCTTGGGGCCTTGCAGATCGGCGAGGATAGCAATGGGTTTCTGCCGCTTAATGGCCGCGGCGCGTATCATCGCGATGCTCTGAGCGTGGTCGGCATGCGTTCCGTGAGAAAAGTTGAGACGCGCGACATCCATCCCGGCCTGCAGGAGGCGGTCGATAATTTTCAGGGAGCGGCTGGCGGGACCGATGGTGCAGACAATCTTCGAGTGGCGGAAGGCCATACCGCTAAGAGTTTAAGCGATGGAAGAATTGTTTCGCGCGAGAAAAATGGATCGTGCGAAGCAGGCGTAACGGTCCTCGTGACGGCTCAGGCCATTGTAGGTTTGCTTTAAGCGCACCCGTACGCAAGTAGCGGGAGTTTATCCACGGGAGTCAGGGCCGGTGAGTCGTGGAAGCCTTCGCGGGTGCCTTGCTCGCGAAAGGGGTGTCCGCACCCGGTTTGGGGACGACGACAGTCAGAAAAAGTCCAAGCACCAGCATTGCCAGCAAGATGATGATGACGAGATTCCAGCGCCGGAAGCGCACCTCTGCTCCCGGATTGGCCGGCACGAAGTGCCAGGGCTGCGAGTTGGGATCGATGGGACGCATGAAGAGTCCTCTCCGCTCCCTTCTCGAAAAATAGATCACCCATCTTCCGAGCCGTAAGTTTTGAAATCACTGGAATGCGGGTGCGGCCGAAGGCGGCGTCCCTGAAATTGTTCGGGGGTGTCGTCTCTGAAGGGTTAGGCCCGTCGTTCCTTGTCTGCTTATACGACGCATCGCCTTACGATATGGTTGCGGGGGAGTCCGGAGGATTCCGCTCCGCGATAGCAGAGCCGGTTCATTTTGGCTTATTTGGTGACGGCGAACTCGGCGATGATGTGGGCTTCGACAGCCAGGCCTTTTTCGAAAGAAGCGATGGGGATGCGTTCATCGTTGCCGTGCATGCGCTTCAAGTCTTCGTCGGCAAGCGGGAAAGGCCACAAGCCATAGGATTGCACATTGTGCAGGCGCAACTGGGCGGAGTCGGTGGCCCATGGAGACTGATAGGGAAGCACCGGTACGCCGCCAAATTCCTGAGCCGCGACTTTGGTGATCGCCGCGTAAAAATCGCTTTCCAGCGACGAAGGAGGAGCGGCCAGGCCCGCGTTAGGTTGGACTTCCAGGCGCACCAGGGGATCGTTCACCAGTTTGTTCAGATCGCCGAGTAAAGCATCGATGGTGTCACCCGGAAGCAGGCGGACGTTGAGGGTGGCGCGAGCCTCTGCGGGGATGACATTGGCGCGAACACCGGCGTTGAGAGTCGTCGGAGAAATCGTATCGCGCAGCATGGCATTCCACTGCGGGTTGGCCTCGGAGATGACGCGCTCCGCGTGCTCTCCACGATCGGGAGTATCCAGCGAGCGCATCCATTTGGCGATTTCGTCGTCTTCCAGAGGCGCGAGTCCTTCGAAGTAGCGGCGCACAATGGCGGTGAAGTGCACGGGAGCGACGTATCCGCCGATTTTAGCTATCGCAGCGGAGAGATGCACGACGGGATTGTCTTTCGTGGGCATGGACGCGTGGCCCGGAGTGCCGCGCGCAATCACGTCCACGTTCACGGCGACTTTTTCTCCCGCTTGCACCGCAACGTATTGCACTTTTCTGTTTTTCATCACTACGTTGCCGCCTTCATTGAGTGCAAAACCGGCGGCAAATTTGTCCCAGTACTTGGCGATCAGAGTCTTGACGCTGGCATCGCCGAAGGCCTCCTCATCGTCGGTGGCCAGGAAAATCACGTCGCGATTCAGACGCGCGTTGGCGCGCTTCAGCGCGATAAAGCTGGCGAGATTGATTGCCAGCATGGCCTTGTTGTCGATTGCACCCCGACCGTAGATGTATCCGTCCTTTACGACGGCCGCGAACGGATCGACCGTCCATTTCGCGCGGTCCACGCCGACGACATCCATGTGCGCGACCAGCAGGAGCGCTTTTGATGGATCGGCGACCGCGGAGCTTCTCAAACGTGCCACCACCGAGGTGCGGCCCGGCGCAGTCTGCAGTTCTTCGGCCGCGATGCCGTTTTTCTGCAAGACGCCAATGACATACTTGGCGGCCGCTTGTTCATTCCCGGGAGGATTGGTGGTATTGATCTTGATCAGATCCTGCAGCCAGACTTTGGCCTCGGCGGTCAGCGCCGTGAGGTCGCCCACGGGCGACTGGCTGGCAGGCAGGGTGTTCGTAGGTGGAGGGGCGACCTGCGCGGCGAGCGGTCTGGTAATGGTGACGGCGGCGAAAAATAGCAGCGCGGGCAGCGGTATGTGCTTCCGGCGATTCCCTTTCACCAAGCAAATCCTCCGTCTTCGGCATGACCCCGACCCGGCTGGGGGCTCGCAGCAACGTTTTGCGGCGATTCAGGTTCATACTAACATGCAGAGTTGGCGGACCCGTCCGCGGGGGTGACGCGGGTTGCGTAAACTCAACCCGGCTGGGGCGATGGCACTCAGGGAGCCTGCGCGTACCGTCTGGCGCGGTGATCGAAAATTCGAGCTATGATCGCGGTGAAAAGTGAGCTGCAACGAGGGACAACCATGAAGGCACTGCTTCTTACCGTCTTTTTTGGGCTGATGGCGACCGCCCTGCTACTTCCGCTGGGCGCGGACCTAGTGCGCGCGCAAGCGCCGGCGGGACCCCAAGGAGGCTCGCAGGGTACCGGCGCGGCGCAAGCTCCGCCACCTGCTGCGACCACCACCGCTCCGCCGCAACAACAAAAACCGCAGGACGCGGGCGCGTCTATCGCCGTGGAAGTTCCGGTGGTCACGCTGGACGTGCTGGCCACCACGAAGAACGGCGATTTGCTGACCGGTCTGAAGAAAGAGAATTTCCGCGTGATCGATGACGGCGCACCGCAAACGATCACGAATTTCGGCGCCACCGATGCACCGATTACCATCGTGATGCTGATGGAGTTCAGCAGCCGCGGGTATTACGACTGGTTTGCGTACCAGGCGAAGTATTGGGCCGACGCGTTTTTCCCGAACCTGCGGCAGAAGGACTGGGTGGCGCTGGTCACGTTCGATATGAAGACGCGCACCGAGGTTGATTTCACTCAGGACAAGATGGAAGTGCGCAACGCGCTTTATCACTTGTACTTTCCGGGATTCAGCGAATCGAACGTGTTTGATGCGGTGCTGGATACGGTCGAACGGCTAAAGGATGTGAAAGGCAAGAAGTCGATCCTACTGCTGGCGACGGGTGTCGATACCTTCAGCAAGCACACCCTGGATCAAACGATGAAAGAGTTGCGGCAGAGCGATACGACCATTTTTTGCGTCGGGCTGGACAAGCCGTATCTGAACTTCCTGGAGTCACACGGAGCGCTGGGCTCGCACCTGAATTATTTGCAGGGCGAGAACCAACTGAAGACTTTTGCATCACTTACCGGGGGATATTCGTGGTTTCCGCAATTTGACGGCGAGATCCCCGGGATTTTCCATGACGTGGTGGCGTATCTGCGGAACCAGTACAGCATCTCGTACACGCCGACAACCGGAGCGAATGACGGCAAGTTTCATAAGGTGAAGGTCGAGCTGGTGGCGCCGGACGGCAGCCCGCTCGTGGTGATGGACCAAAAGAACAAGAAGCAAAAGACCGTCGTATACGCGCGCGAGGGATACACCGCAGTCAAAGGCGGCGTGGGCGACTGACGCCAGGCCAGGCGGCGAATCTCAGTAGCCGCGGGATACGTCTACGACGTTGAACAGTTCGCGGCCGTCGAACCAGCGTTCGAGCAAATCCATCAACAACCTGGTTTCTCTTTGCCAGAGGCGGTCGCTGACGCCGCTGGTGTGCGGCGTAATGAAGAGATTCGGCGCTTTCCACAGCGGACTGTCCGCGGGAAGCGGCTCGGTGCCGGTTACGTCGACAGCCGCGCCACGCAACGCTTTCGATTCCAGCGCGCGGACCAGAGCGGTTTCGTCGAGCAGCGAGCCACGACCTATGTTGATGAGGCGCGCACTGGGTTTCATTTTCGCGATTTGCGCGGCACCGATGAGATGTTGGGTTTCATGGGTCTCGGGCGCGGCGATGACGACGTAGTCGGCTGCGGGCAGCACGGACTCGAGTTGCGATACCGGCACGATTTTGTCCACGAGCGTGGCGTCGCCTTTGCCTGAGCGATTGACGCCCCACACGTGCATGTCAAACGCGCGAGCGCGGCGGGCGAGCTCGCGGCCGATCGAGCCATAGCCCACGATCAGCAGCAGCTGGCCGTTGAGTTCGGTGAGCGGGCCGAGGGGCCCCGAGATTTGCCGCTGTCCCCATTCACAGCGATCCTGAAAGCGAACGGAATCCGGGAAATTGCGGGCCATGGTAACCATCAGGCCCATAGTGTGTTCGGCCATCGGTGGCGAAAAAATTCCGCTGGGGTTCGTGAGCACGATGCCGGAGTTGCGTAGTTCCGGGTACATCAGTTGTGAGACGCCGGCGGCCGTGGAGTGTAGCCACTTGAGCTTGCGCGCGAAGCGAAACTGTTCCGGACGAAGGGACGAGCCGATGAAGATATCGGTGTCGGGCAATTCGTCAGGCAGGCGCTCGTAGTCGGGCAAGTGTACGACGTGCATTTCCGGCCAGCGGGCGCGGATGGTGTCCGGCATGATGGGCTGGGCGCGCCATTGCTCGAAGGGGTGCCAAACACAGATCAAGAGCTTGGTTTCGGCTGGGCTGGTTCGGTTCATGATGGATTGTTGGTTGCTATTCGCGGCTGTGCAGCCATGTGAGGAGTAGACCGACGATGGCACCTAAACCAAGCGTGCCAAGAATGAACGGACGCGCCACAGGTATCGCAAACCACGCGATGACGACCAGCCCGATGGAAACAATCGCGCCCGCTTTGGTGCCGGGCACCGGCAAATTGCCGAACGCCATCCTTTGTGGCTGAGAGCGGTTGTGGCGGCCAACGTTTTCGAACATCAAGTCACCTCCTGCCCCGCCTGCTTCTTGATGACCCCTACTTTTTGATGACGCGAAGGTCGCGTCCGGTCATATCTTTCGGTTGCGGCTGTCCCAAGACTCCGAGCATGGTCGGAGCGATGTCGCGCAGCGAGCCGTTGGCTTGCAGCGTGACGTGATCGTCGTCGCTGACCAGCACAAAGGGCACCGGATTCGTCGTGTGATAGGTATGCGGGCCACCGGTGTTGGGATCGATCATGGTTTCGGCGTTGCCGTGATCGGCGGTGATAATCCACGCGCCGCCGCGTGGCTTGAGGGCTTGGTAGATGCGCGCGAGACCGGCGTCCACGGCTTCCACCGCCTTGATCGCCGGCTCGAGTTTGCCGGAGTGGCCAACCATGTCGGCATTGGCGTAGTTCATGATGATGGCGTCGAATTCGTTTTGCTCGATAGCTTTGACGACCGTGTCGGTGATGCCTGCGGCAGACATTTCTGGCTTCAGGTCGTAAGTGGCGACTTTGGGCGACGGAACGAGGATGCGTTCTTCGCCGGTGAAAGGCTTTTCGACACCGCCGTTGAAGAAGTATGTGACGTGCGCGTATTTTTCGGTTTCGGCGCAGCGCAGATTCTTGTACTGGGTGTCGGCGAAAACCTGCGCGAGGATGTGCTCCAGTTTTTCGGGGCCGATGACGTACTTGAGCCAGGGCCAGTTCTTGTCGTACTGGGTCATGCCAACGTAGAAGAGATTTTTCGGGCGCTTCGGATCTGCAAATTTGTCAAAGTCCGGTGCGGCGAGCGCATAGGTGATCTGGCGCGCGCGATCGGCGCGGAAGTTGTAGAAGATGACGGCATCGTCGTCACGAATGAGGCCGACCGGTGGCGCGCCCGCAGAACTTGAGCCGGTGCCTTTGGTGACGACGATGGGCTTGATGAATTCGTCGGTGACGTCCTGTTCGTAGCTGCGCTGGAGCGCGGCGACCGGATCGTCGGTGCGGGTCTGGGCTTCGCCATGGACGACAGCGCGGTAGGCGAACTCGATGCGCTCCCAGCGATTGTCGCGGTCCATGGCGTAATAGCGGCCCACCAGCGTGGCGATCTCACCGATTTGCAGCTCGCGCATTTTCTGCTGAAGCTGGCGGACGAAGTCGCGCCCGCTATGAGGCGGTGTGTCGCGGCCGTCCATGAAGCAATGGACGAAGACCTTTTCGACTTTCTGCTGCTTGGCAAGCTCGAGCAGCGCGAACAAATGCGTGATGTGGGAATGCACGCCCCCGTCGCTGAGCAAGCCGATGAAGTGGAGTTGGCGCTGGCGGCCTCGTTCCATCGCCTGCTGAAACAGCGGAACCGAACCAAGCTGTTTGTTGGCGATGAGCAGCTCGATGCGCGTGATGTCCATGTGCACGATGCGGCCGGCGCCGATGTTGAGATGGCCGACTTCGCTGTTGCCCATCTGCCCTTCGGGCAAGCCAACGTAAGGGCCGGAGGTGTGAATCACCGTGTTGGGAAAATCTTTCAGAAGCTTGTCATAGGTGGGCTTGCGCGCGAGCGCGATGGCGTTGCCTTTGGTGTCGGCGCGACAGCCCCAGCCGTCAAGCACGGTAAGTACGATAGGTTTTGGTCTCTTGGTCATATTTCGTCAGGATACATGGAGCGATCCATTCTCGCCACGCAGAGAAGCCGGCACAATTTTCAACGAGATTGTGGTGCTACTTGCTTGCAAATTCGCGGAGCGCGGCCAGGAGGCGGTCGACTTCATCCGCGGTGTTGTAGTGGACCAGGCCGATGCGGAGGAAGCCGCCTTTGTCCTGGACGCCGAGGCGCTCGGCGAGATTCAGGGCGTAGTAGTTGCCGTCCCAGGTGAAGATGCCGCGATCGCCCAGAAATTTGGCGATATCGGTGGGATGGTGATCGCCGATGCGCACGGAAACCGTGGAGCAGCGGTCGTTGAAACGCTGCGGATCGGTAATGCCGTAGAAGCGCAGCCCGGGAACGGCCAGCAGGCCGGGGATGAGCTTTGCGAGCATCGACATTTCGTGCTGGCGCGTGACGCGATAAGCAGCCATCAGCGCGCTGCGGCGATTCGCGGCGCCGGGATCACTGCGCCGGCCGACCTCGGCGATGTAATCGATGGCAGCTCCGATCCCAGCAATTAACTCCTGCACCTGCGTGCCAGTTTCCCAGCGATCCGGAAGAGTGTCTGGCGCCGGGCGCACCTTGTAGGGCTTGAAGCGGAGAAGGTGCTCGCGCTTGCCGTATAGCGTGCCCATGTGCGGGCCGAAAAATTTGTAGGGCGAGCAGGCCAGAAAGTCGCAATCGAGAGCGCGCACGTCGATGGGGCCGTGAGGAGCGTAGTGCACCGCGTCGATGAACATCAGTGCGCCGGCGGCATGCGCCAGCTTAGTGATTTCTGCTACAGGATTGATCGTGCCGACGGCGTTGGAAGCGTATCCGACGGCGACCAGTTTTGTTTTGTTGTTCAGTTTGCGCTTTAGATCCTCAAGGTCGAGCGTGCAGTCAGTTTCGCGGATGTCAACTTGGCGGATGACCACGCCTTTTTCTTCGAGGGCGCGCCATGGCGTAACGTTGGCGTCGTGATCGAGCTGCGTGATCAGGATTTCGTCACCGGGCTGCAGTTCGCGGTTAATCGCACGCGAGAGGGCAAAGGTGATCGTCGTCATGTTCTGGCCGAAGATCACCTCGTCGGCATCGCAGTGGAAAAAATCAGCCATGGCCTGCCGGGTGGAGGCGAGAATCGCGTCATTGCGCCGGCTGGTCTCGAATGCGCCGCATGTATTGGCATTTGCGCCGGTGAAATAATTGGACACCGCGTCGATGACCTGCTGGGGGACCTGCGTGCCGGCGGGACCGTCAAGAAACGCAGCGGCATGCCCGTTGACCTTTAACTGCAGCGAGGGGAATTGTGCGCGCACCCAGGCGGTGTCGAGTGGCTTGCCGCCGGTTTCGTGAAGCGCTGCGGTGCTCATGACGTGAATATCCTTGGCCTGATTTGCCCGCGGTAGCGAGCCGATAGTCTCTCACATCGAGCCGGCTCTGAGTAACCCGGAGCGCGTCGATGCACGCCAATTTGGAGGCCGTTTTCACTCAACCGCGAGCGATATCCGCTTTTCCACGTGCATGGCCGTGATAGCATGAAGACAGTTGTTCCCCACTCATGCCGCTGTGGCACCGGCTATCAAACAAAGGGACGGCAACCGCGAAGCGGTTGCCCGCCACGCTTCTCGATGAGGTGCACTGTGCCGGAAACTTTCCCGCCGAACGAGCGGACGCGTGTCGTGCGCGAGCCGCAGCGCGGCATCTACGATCGCGAAACGATTTACGAGATTCTCGATGCGGGATTCGTGTGCCACGTCGGTTTCACCATGGAAACGCAGCCGTATGTGATTCCAACGATGTTCGCACGCGTACAGGACGCGATTTATTTCCACGGGTCCGCGGCCAGCAGAATGCTGCGTGGCGTGAGCAACGGCATTCCCGTCTGCGTCACCATCACGCTCGTTGATGGCCTGGTGCTGGCGCGCTCGGTCTTCAATCACTCGATGAACTATCGCTCCGTGGTTGCCCTGGGCAAGGCCTTTCTGGTCGATGCGCCCGACGAAAAGCGGAACGCCCTTCACGCATTCACGGAGAAAATTCTGCCGGGCCGGTGGAGGGAAGCTCGTCAACCCAATGAGAAGGAATTGAAGGCCACGAGCATTTTGCGGCTGCCGCTGACGGAGGTCTCCGCGAAAGTCCGCGTCGGCCCACCGGAGGATGATGCGGAAGACTACGCGCTGCAGACCTGGGCCGGCGTGATTCCTTTGCAGCTTGTCGCCGGGGCGCCGATTCGCGACGCGCGGTGCGACGCGGCAATCCCGGTGCCGGAATACGTTGCAGAGTACAAGCGCTGAACAGCCCTTTATGGGTGAACGGCGCGAAGAAAGTCAGCCAGCAACCCGTATCCAGTCGCTTCGATCCCCGGGTTGTGCTCGAGCAACGACAGACCGAAGATGTCCATGTCGAAGCGCACCGCCGAACTGCTGCCTTCCAGATTGGCCAGCGGGTCGGAGGCCAGCAGAAGTTCCGGACGCACGCTGCAGTCAGCGCCGTCGCCACGGCGCTCGGCGCGGCAGACCAACTTGTAGCGCATCCCCGCGGTGCGTGCGGAGCGTATTTTCTCCTCGCTGAGCTCACGAATGCCGGTACGCTGCACCTGATCGAGCCGAATCGGCACACTCAACAGCGCGATCGTCAACGCCGCTACCTTCACCGCTGAGTCCCAGCCATCGATATCGGCGGATGGATCGGTTTCCGCGATGCCCATAGCCTGCGCGCGGCGTACAGCTTCGTCGAACGAACGCCCTCGCTCGATCTCGGTGAGCACCACATTTGTCGTGGAGTTGAGCACGCCCGAAAAACCGCGAATCTCCACCGCGGGTAATCCCATGGGAAATATGGAAAAGATCGGGACGCCATCCATCACCGTGGCTTCGTAAAGGAATCTTTTCCCCTTTTCGCGCGCCAGCGATGTCAGTTCCTGGAAAGCATGCACGATCGGGCCTTTGTTGGCGGTGATGGCGTGAGCGCCATGCTCGAGCGCGGCTTTGAGGTGCTCGATGGCAGGTTGGCCGGTCTGGACGTTGAGAGAACTGGCTTCGAAAACTACGTCGGCGCGGGAACGTTCGAGCCATTCGCGAATATTGCGCGGGGGTTGTGCGTGCTGCGGCGAGGGCCAGTGATTATTGAGGATGGCCAGCGGGTTGAGGCCGTCGGGATCGGAGAGCCACCCGCTGCGGCGCGTGGCGATACCCGCGAGGCGCCAGCGGACGTCATAGCGGCGGCGCAGTTCGATTTCTTTGGCGATAAGCTGGCGAACGAAAGCGCGGCCGACGTTGCCGAAGCCGACGATCGCGAGATTGTAGGTTGGAATGGCGCCTCCGAGGTTTTGCGATCGGATTATGCTCGTCGTTAACTTTCGACGGTGCTGATCCGTCGAGGTCCTGCGGCGACCCTCGCAGGATCGCCGCAGGATGACATGCTTCTAGCAAGCGCGCTGAAACCAAGCTTCAATGGGATGTTGCGGCCGCCAGTTTTGTTGCTGCTGACGAGATCAGCGCGGCTTCACCCTCCAGGGTGTGCGCAACCCTGACGATGGCTTCGTCGGCCTGCTTCCATTGTTTCAGTTCGATGGATTCGCGCACGGCTGGAACGGTCTTCACTGCGTAGCCGGTGTAGAAGCCGGGAGCGTAGAGTTGGTGTTTGTACCAGGGACGATTGGGCAAGCCTTCGGTGGTCGTAAGTTTGCGCTCGCTTTCGATGAGCAAGCGATTTACGTCGGCCAGTGAGGCCGACGCCAGGGCCGTGCCTCCATTGGCATTGGCTTGCTCCAGGGCTTTGCGGTAGTCGGCGGCACTGCGATTCAGTTGATCGACGGCATTGTCAAAGGGCGCGAAATTTAAAAACGGCGGGACAGACTCGCTGGGTGGCGGGACCAGCGGCTCCTTCGGGTCACTGGTGGCGGTGAACACGCCTTCTTCGATCTGGTGATTGCGTTCAGCGATGTCGTCGCGCATTTTTTGCGCCAAGGCTTTCAATTCTTTCGCGTAAGTCTGCACCGTGTCGGCGAAATTGTTGAATTCGAAGGGCAGCAGCTCGGCGTCGGCCAGACGCATGGTCATGGTGGCGCCGGTCTGCGCCAGGGCGCGGCCGTAACTGAAATCGGTATCGCTGAAGTGCGTGTACCAGTAGAAATCGTCGTAGATGGAGTGGTAGATGCCGCCGCCGTCTTCGCCGCCAAAGCCGATACTGAGCGAGGCAACGCCGTCGTGCTGCAGGAACCCAGTGAAATCGGAACCCGAGCCGAGCGCGCCGATGCGAAGATCGGCGCGGCTGCGGATCTCCTGGCGGTCGGAGGCGGACTTGGCGTCGGCGATTTCGTGCAGTTGGTTGCGCTTCCAGGCGGATAGCCTGGTTTCGGGATCGGTGATATCGCGGGCGACTTCGTTGGCGAATTTTTCGAGCGTATGCGAGCCGGCCATACCGAGATAACCGCGGCCATTGGCGTCAGAGTTGATGTAAGCGACTGCATGCGCGCGCAGTTCGTCGATATGCTCTTCGGCCCATTCCGTGGAACCCAGCAGGCCGGGCTCTTCGCCGTCCCACGCGCAGAGGATGATGGTGCGCTTGGGCTTCCATCCTTGCTTTAGCAATTCGCCGAAGGCGCGCGCTTCTTCCAGCACCGCGACCATGCCGGAAACGGGATCTTCCGCTCCGTTCACCCAGGCGTCGTGATGATTGCCGCGGATGACCCATTCGTCGGGATTCGTGGCGCCGGGAATTTTGGCGATGACGTTGTAGAGCGGCTTGAGCGGCTCCCAGTTGCTTTTCACTTTGAGGTGCACTTTCGCGGGGCCCGGCCCGATGTGATACGTAATGCCCAGACCGCCGCGCCAGCCTTCGGGCGCGACGCGCCCGGTGAGCGCGGCAAGAAGCGGCTGCGCGTCCGCGTAGGAAATCGGGAGCACCGGAATCTTGGTGATCGTGGGCGAGTCTTCGATCTTGAGACGCTTGGCGTCTTTGGTGGAGCCGACGCCGGGAGTGAGCGGATCGCCGGAATAGAACGGCATGTCGGCGACGCTGCCGCGTTGCGCGCCATCTTTGGGGCGCCACGGGCCATCGGGGAAAACCTCGCCTTCGACGAATCCGTCTTCATGCGGATCGGAATAGATGATGCAACCCACGGCGCCGTGCTCGGCGGCCACTTTCGGTTTGATACCGCGCCAGGAATGGAAATACCGCGCAATGACGATGGTGCCCTTGACGGAGACGCCCATGCGCTCGAGCTGCTCGTAGTCTTCGGGGACGCCGTAGTTCACGTAAACCAGCGGGGCGGTGACGTCGCCATCTTTCGAATACACGTGGTAAGTGGGAAGCTGCTCGGATGTTTGATTCGATGTGGGGTCTTGCTTGAGCGGCGGCTCTTGTAACTTTGCGACAAATTTTGGTCCGCCCTCGACGAGCTCGACAGCGCGCTCTTTCGGCGTCGGATACAGGACGTCGAATTGTTCGATATGCGTGTCCAGGCCGAACTCCTTGAATTTTGCGGCAATCCATTCCGCGTTGTCTTTGTCGTAGGGGCTGCCGACGTGGTGGGGGCGCGCGGAAAGGCGTTGCATGTAGGCACGCAGATTTTCCGGGCTGGGGATGGCGCGGAGTTTTTCCTCCCACTGGTGCTCCGCGCGCGAGGATTCGGCGGAATAGCCGAGAAGCGGACGCTCGTCGGCAGCCACATGTCTGCCCAAAGGTGCCAGAGAGAAAAATATTGCGGCCAGCCCGGCTGTTGCGACTCTGCGATTCATTCGGCCCCCGGAAAATGAGCAGGTATTCTGCCTGAAGTGGAAATCTTTGGGAATGAGGGAAAGCGCGAAACCCGGCGGCGATGCAATTAGAACAGGGGCTTAGCCATGAGCAGGTAGTGGCACAGCAGGCTGGTGGGGACTTCGGGCGGGAACGGAAGGGTTCCGGTTTCCAGATAGCCAAGGCGTTTATAGAGCGGCAGTAAACTTTCGGCGCGCGGGCTGATGATCCTTAATTCCATCGTGCGGCATCCGGCGCTGAGCGCAAATTCCTCGGCGGCAGCGGCCAGCTGGCGCCCAAGGCCTTTCCCTTGCAATGGTGGCGCTACGGAAAGCAAGCCCAGGTAGCAGCGCTCGCCACGCGGCTCCACATAAACGCACGCCGCCAAATCGTCGGAATCGCCAGCTTCGGCAACGAGGAATCTTCCCTTGGTCATCAGACTGCGGACACCCTGGAGATCGACACGATCGCCGGCGAACGCCACACGCTCGACAACAAACGCGGCGTTGATCAGTCCTACTATTCTTTCCGCGTCCGCAACCGTCGCCGTGCGTATTCCTGGAACGTGGATTTGCCAAGGTGGGTGGGGCGCGGCGTGCATGAGACCCCTCAAGTGGATTTCGCGCGGCAAAGGAATTCGATGAACCCGGTCAGCGCGATCCCCATACACACGCCGCAAACAACCAGCTGAAACACATCCACCGAACGAAAATTTCGGAAGGTTGGTCGCTGGGTCAAATCAAAGAATCCCAGAATGGCAAGAATCAACGGAATGAAAATACCCGTGGCCACATGGCGATAGCTGCCGCTCATCGGAGCTCCTCCAATTGAGCGCATCTTACCTGTGGTGTTTGGGCAGGTCCAGAAGTTACAGCCAGAAGTTACAGCCACCCTGCCGCGGCACGACGCCATGGGGACTGGTTTGCGGCCGTTACTCGGAATCTGCGGAAAATCCGGCGAGCTCAACCGTGATCTGACAGCAGCATGGGGCGAAGCTTGGCCACCCATACCGCGACACCATCCCGGGAGACCGGCTCCATGCCCGCATCGCGCAGAGTTTCGCGCACGAAGTGATGACGGCCGCTGTCGGCGGAAAGCGCCAGATCGGTGACCGCTGTAAATTCGGAAGCAAAGCGCGCCCGTTCCTGAATCCGCTCGGCCGTATAGGCCAGCAATTTGGCATCGGCCGGCGAACGCGACACCGAAAGTGTCTGCATGAACCCCCGCGCCGACGCGGCGATAACTGAAGTCCAGCCGCATGGGATCTCCCGGGAGCGTAAACTCCGCCACGGAAACCCGTTTTTCCAGGCGATCCCATAACCGCGCCTGTCTGAACACCTCCGAGCAATAAGCCCGCAGGCTGCCGCGGCTCCCGGGCACGCCGGTTCGCGCGGTTGAGCGATATACCGTGACATGATCGACCCACAACCGCTCGATTTCACTGTCCAGGTCAGGACCCTCTCGCGCTGCTCAGCTGCACCGCGTTAGACAGCGAAGAAACCCACTTTGAAACGATTCTTTCCCATTCCCCGGCACCGCTCGCGGTAAGCGCGGCCTCAAACCGGCTGTCCAGACTTTCCTGCAACAAACGGATCACCCGTTCATGCACGTCGGGATGCAATCGGCGCACGGAACTCTTCCTGGTCTTCGATCAAGCGGAAGCGCCGCATGTTGCTTTCGGGATCGAACAGCAGCATACCGATGTTAATCCACTGTCGCGGACCAGGTCAGGAACGTAACGCACCACGTAATAAACGAAATTTCGGTCGTGGTCGGTTTCTGGGGACGCCGGTGGTGAGATTTCAATCATGGTTCCATTAGATCCTCGTGCCTTCCCGGCGGATCATCTCCAGCTTGGAAACGGTTGCCGGTTGCTGCGCTTGGCCTCCAGAAGCAATTCAGGAATACGCGTTCGCCGCTGCTCCAATTGTACGACCAGGCGATGCAACGCATCGTAGTCGTCCGCATACCACTCCGGCGGAATCTCGCCCATCATCTCCACCAGGGCGGAGGCAGTAATGCCCTTCTCCAGCCGCGAAATCCAGGGCCAAACGATTCCATCCCGATCACTCCGGCGTACACGCGATTCCGCGTATATCAGCCGCACAGCGGAGCATCCGGATAGTTCCATTCGCCGGGCGTTGAAACAGAACCCCTGATCGATCATCACCGTTTCGTAGGCCGGTTCCGCGCTGTCGCCTGCGTCTTGCTCCACCGCGCCTGCAGCTCTGCCATGCTGCCCCCGGGGGTCTCCGGAAGAACAGCGTTTGCCGGCCGTTGGTGTTGCAGGTCCATTTGTCGAACACCAACATCCCAGCGAATTCGTGCAGATTCCTGACTTCTTGCAATTACTCGTTGGAGAAAAAAGCGTGCAACGCCATGCAACGCGGATTGCCGTGCCGCATAACGCCAAGGAGGGCCGTTCGGAGCCCTGTGGGAAGTACTACCGGGCGAAAAAAAGGCCCCTCGCATCCGAGAGGCCCGTTTGGGCGCCTGCCGAGCTCTCCAAACACACCCGCCACAGCGGGCTTCCGGCCGGAGTTTTAACGCCGCTTCTTTTTCTTGGCCGGCTTTTTCGCGGCCTTTTTGACCTTGGGCTTGGCCTTTTTGGCCGATTTCCTCGCAACGGCCTTCTTCGCAGCCTTCTTAGCCGGAGCCTTCTTGGTTGCCGGCTTGGCCGCAGCCTTAACAGCCGGCTTTGGAGCAGCTTTAGGCGCCGCCTTGGGCACCGGCACCTCGACCTCTTCCGGCTCCTCGTCTCCCAGGATCAGCTCTTCTTCCTCGACCTCCACGGTCTCGTCCCCGCCACCCAGCTCATCATCTTCTTCCAGCCCCGACAGCTCGTTGTCCTCTTCAAAATTGTCCTTCTCGAGATCCATTCCATCCTCCCCAGGGGGAAATCCTCCCCGATGCGTCGGGGCGGAATCGCTGTTGCGGCCGGAGTTACTCATCCGCTCCAAAGCCTGCGCCGTTGTTATCGTACTCGCTGAATGTTGTCAAGAGTTCTGCGTTGAGGGCGAAGCGAAATTTGCGATGAGCGTTGCCGTGAAGCAACAGCAGCGCAGGACGGACTGGGAATCCGTAAAAAGGTGGAGGGCCAGCGCGAAAGAAAAGCGCTCCCAGCAACTCGAGTTGCGATAGTAATATCTAAGTATCTGAAAAAAAACAGGTTAATTCTTGTTGGTGGTACCCGAACCGCGCTGCGCAACACTGGTTCCCTTTTTGGTCCTGTTCCGCGATCGCGCTGTGCTGGCTTGCTGGGTGCCTCCGAACGTGTAGATCCGCAGCACCATCCCGCGGCTCACGCGGTTCGCTTTCAGCCGGTTCCACTTTTTCAGATCGTCGGCGTCCACGCTAAAGCGGTCGGCGATTCCCAGGAACGTATCGCCCTTGCGCACCCGGTAGCTGACCAGGTGGCGCTTGGCTTCTGCCTGTGGCGAAGCCGCGGGAATGATCAGTTTTTCCCCGGCGTCCAGTGCGGCGCGGACCTGCAAACTGTTGGCCGCGCCAATGGCCGCGGCGGTTACATGGTACTTCTTCGCGATGGACGTGAGTGTCTCGCCCGCCTCCACGCGGTGGCGGCGCCAGCTTACCCACTTGTCGGCGGGAATATCGGCGATCTCGGCGGAGAATTTCTCCGCGGAACCCACCGGGAGCCGCAGCTCGAAGGCCGGATCGTCCGGCGTTGCCAGCCGCAGCAGCGAAGGATTCAGGCCGCGCAGCGTCTCCACATCCACATCGATGGTCTCGGCGACCAGGCGCAAGTCGATCGCACGGCCGGGCTTGACAATGTCGGTGGCCACCGGCGTTTCCGGGTCGACATCGATGCCATAATGCGGTGCATCCTTGGCGATCAGCGTCAGCGCCAGGATAATCGGTACGTAATTTTTCGTTTCCTTGGGCAGCACGTTGCGCCGGTACAACTCCCAGAAATCCGCATAACCCGTGCGCTCGATACCTTTCTGCACGTTGCCCGGCCCGCAGTTGTACGCGGCCATGGCCAGATACCAGTCGCCAAACAAGCCATACAGGTCGCGCAGGTGCTGCGCGGCTGCCCTGGTGGCTTTTTCCGGATCCTGCCGCTCGTCGATCCACCAGGTGCGTCGCAAGCCATATTGCTGTCCGCGATAGGCCACGAACTGCCACATGCCGCGCGCCCCGGCCCGCGAAAGCGCCAGCGGCTGGAACGCGCTTTCCGCCTGTGCGAGATAGATCAAGTCCTGCGGGACGCCCTCTTCGTGCAGCACCCGCGAAATCATCTCGTGATAGCGGCCTTGCCGGCGCAAACCGGCTTCCACGATGGCGCGCCCGCGTGGCGTGCGGAAGAAATTCAGGAACGACAGCACTTCATCGTTCACTGTGAGCGGCAAATCGTGCGAAATATTCTTGGCTGCTTCCTCGGCGCGCTCCTTCAACCGCGGGTCCACCGGAAAGGTCATCTCCGCTACTTCGTCGATCGGCGCAGGCACCGCGGGCGCTTCCTGGAAGCCATCGCCCGCGCGGAATGCCTGTAGCTCATAGGTGTAGACGGTGTCGACCACACGATGAAACAGCTCGCTAAGCTTAGGATCGGCGTCCAGGTCGTAGCCGCTCTGCAACATCGCATCCACCGCATCGTCGAAATCCTTGCGCGCCGCTTCCAGATGCCCGGCTTTGTAATTCGTCTGGCCGGACGCAAATTTCTGCTCCACCTGGGCCATCAGTTCGGCTTTGGCGGTGTCTCGACCCGGAGACGTAAGGTTGGGCACGGGGCGCGTGCCTGCCGGATGCAGCGGCAGGTCCGGCAAAAGGGTGGCGGTTTGCAGCGAGGCCGCCGCCGATGCTGCCGTTGCGGAGGCCGCTTGTTGTTTGGAATTCACGGGAGGCTGCACGCGAACGGTCTTCTTGGCGGCCTCTTCGCAGCCCGCGCCAATTCCGGCCGCTACTGCCAGAAAAAGCGCGCTGATTCCGATCGCGACCCTCGAACGCATCTACTCATGGTATGTAGGCCCCGCGAGCCGGGTCAACGCTTTCCGTCCAGCAGGGGTTGTCGTTCACACCACAACGCCCCTCGCGTCCGTTCACTTTTAGTTCGCCGCAAGAATGCTCTTGACAGCGCGCCCGCGCGGTATAATATTAAACCATATGGTTAACTATTCTGCTGCGCCGAACGCCGCCCTCGATCACGTCTTCGGCGCTCTCTCTGACCACACCCGCCGCGCCATCCTCGCCCGCCTAGCGCAGGGCGAAGCCACCGTTGGCGAACTCGCCGAGCCATTCGATGTGTCCCTTCCGGCGGTCTCCAAGCACCTGCGCGTGCTGGAATCCGCCGGCTTGCTGCGCCGCAAAATCGATGGCCGCATCCATCGCTGTCGGCTGTCGCCCCAACCCATGAAGGAAGCCGCCCGTTGGATCGAACACTATCGGGCTTTCTGGGAAGACCAGTTCGACGCCCTGGCGAAGTTTCTCGAATCCACAAACACAGAGGAGAAGCACTCATGGCCACGCCGCAAAGCCAACCCGGTCTCACCCTGCAAGTCCGACGAACCTTCCAGGCGCCGCGCGAAAAAGTCTTCGACGCCTGGGCGCAACGCGAAAAGCTAGAAAAATGGATGTGCCAGGACGTGCCGTCGCACAAAGTCATCCATCACCAGCAGGACATTCGCACTGGCGGTCGCTGGCGCATGGAAATCCACGATCCGGCAAAAAACGAGGTGTATTGGGGTCAAGGCACCTACCGCGAGGTGACGCCTCCCGAGAAGATCGTCTTCACCTGGCACTGGACGAAAGACACGCCGGACGGCATGAACCTTCATCCCGGCAGCGAAGACACGCTGGTCACCGTGGAGTTCTTTGCCCGCGGCCGTGCCACCGAGGTACTCCTGACGCACGCCGTCTTCTCGTCCACCGAACTTCGCGACGACCACAACCGCGGTTGGAATGGATGCTTCGACGCACTGGAGAAAGTTCTCTGAGCCTAGCCCGCTTGACAGGCTGGAGAAAGCTCTCCAGGCCCGCACGGCCTTGTCAACCTGAGAGTCTCCCACCCAGCCTTGTCATCCTGAGGCATCCGGCAAGGATGCTCGAACGATCTCCACGTAAGCGTCACCGAGTATCAGAAATTCGTTAGCACGCAAGGAGCGTACAAAATGGCATCTCCCCAACAGCAGACTCCCGCCGGCCCGACGATCCAGATCCGCCGGACGTTCGACGCCATCCGCGATCGTGTTTTTGCCGCATGGACCGATCCTGACCGTGTTGCCCAGTGGCTCTGTCGCGCCCCCGGCTACAAGACCGAGCATCTGCAATTCGACGTACGCATCGGCGGCCGCTACCTGATCCGCAACAGCTCAGCTGCCGGCGACGTCCACAACATTCGCGGCGAATTCCGTGAAGTCCAGCCGCCCTCAAGATTGGTGTTCACCTGGGGCGGCACCTCAACCCTGGCATCCGGCGCGACCCCGCCCAATATGGACGATACCCTGGTCATCCTCGAATTCTTCGAGCGTGGCACGCAAACCGAGGTAGTGCTGACACACTACGGCCTGCCGACCGAAGAGTTGCGCATCGACCACACCAAGGGCTGGAACATTTGCTTTGACAACCTCCAAGCCGTCCTCTGACGCCCGCGGCGCGCTTCGTTTCCAATAAGCGCTGGCACATCCGTTGCACTAGCGTCGCTGCGTTGCGTTGGAGGCTTCCGTGCTATCGCCCGCGCCAGGGTGGCGTGACGCCAATGCGCTCCCAGGAGGAGCCGTGGGAGGAAGCCGCTCAACGAATCTTGCCATTTCAGCGCGAAAACGACCGCCGTTACCGCGCTGACACTTAACTGCGGATTTCCACTGCCCCCAATCGGAAAATTGCCTTTGCAACATTCGTTGCAATTGTCTATACAAGTCCCCAACCGCTGGTGGGTGTGGGTCGAAGAGAAGCCTTTCCGCTTCCTCTGAGATTGTCGTTTGACTCAGGCGATCCCTCCCGCTCGGTCCGGAAATCATCTGCAGCGCCGGCGACAGCCGGTGGACGGGAGAAACATGACAGCCACATTTATCCGCATGCGTTCGGTATTTGTGTTTTTTGCGCTCTTGCTGTCGGCCATTTGTTTGCTAAACGTTTCCACGACGTCGGCGCAAGTTACCTCCTCCACCGGCAGCATCCAGGGCACCATCGTGGACAATCAGGGCGGTGTAGTGACCTCCGCCCGCGTCACCATTACCAACCGCGGCACCGGTCAGACGTTCAACGCGCCGGTCAATGAGTCGGGCGACTACGTTGCCGGCTCCCTGAAGCCTGGTGAATATCAGGTGCGCGTGGAAGCCGCCGGCTTCAACACCGCCGAGCTGAAGGTTATCGTTGAGGTTGGTGTCGTCTCTTCCGGCAACGTGTCCCTGGAGGTTGGCTCGGAAAAAACCGTCGTCGCCGTCGAATCCTCCGCGATCGCCGTGAACGAGGAACAAGCCACCGTGCAGGGCGTCCTCACCAGCCAGCAGATCGAAGCGTTACCCATCAACGGGCGAAATTTCCTCGACCTCGCGCAGCTCGAGCCCGGCGTGCAGATTCAGGACGGCGCCAACTTCGATCCCACCAAGAACGGCTTCTCGTCCATTTCTTTCGCCGGCCACTTCGGCCGCACCACCCGCATCGAGGTGGACGGCGTAGACATCAGCGACGAAACCGTGGGCACCACTACGCAGAACATTCCACAGATTTCCATCCGTGAATTCCAGATCGGCCAGTCCAGCCTCGATCTCTCCACCGAGCTCACCTCCACTGGCACCGTCAACGTGGTCACCCGCTCGGGCACCAACGACATCCACGGCGAAGGCTTCTTCGCCTGGCGCGGCGACAGCGTCTCCGCAAAGTTAGGTTCTCTGCCGTCTCCGTTCGATCGCAAACAGTTCGGTGCGCGACTCGGCGGTCCTATCATTAAGGAAAAATTGTTTTTCTTCGGCGGCTTTGAACGCGCCCAGCAAAGCCTGCAATCGCTTCAGGTCCTTCCCGCGCCCTTCAACGGCCTGAGCTCCGCGTTTGATTCCCCGTTCCACGATACGATGTACATCGGCCGGGTCGACTGGCAGGCCCGCCAGAACCTGCAGATTTTTTACCGCTTCTCTTACGAACAAAACAAAACCGTCAAGGGCATCATTCCTAACAATTTCCAGCCCTTCGCCAACGTTGACAACACGCCGGTGCACGCCATCGGCGTCGACTACAGTCACGGCTCCTGGGCCCACAGCCTCCGCATCGGCTACACCAAGTTCCGCAACGGCATCAACGATGCGGTCATTGGCGGCGATGTCCTCGATCCCTCTCCCGGCATCGCTATCGAGATCGGTGGTGACCCCAACTGCCTCACCGCCGGTGTCGATCCCTTCTGCTCGGGCCCGAATTTCCTCGCGCCACAAAAGACCTTCCAGAGCAACAAGCAAACGAAATATGACGGCACCAAAACGTTTGGCAAGCACACGCTCCGCTTCGGAGCCGGAGTCAACCGCATCCAGGGCGGCGTCTTTGCCGCCTTCATCGGTAGCGCGCCGATCGTAGGATCCAACTTCAATCTGCCCGTCGGCGCTGATCCGGCTGATCCCCTCGCGTACTCCGTCACCGCGTTGTCTGTCGGCAACGGCCAGGGCTTCTTCACCGAACGTCCCGGCTTCGGCTTTCCCGGCGGGCAATCTTCCGACACGCGCATACAGTTCTACGTCGGCGACGCTTGGAAAATGAAATCCAATCTCACCCTAACCATCGGCCTCCGCTACGTTCGTGACTCCGGTCGCACTGACAGTGATCTCGCTCCCATACCCTGCTCCGCCAATACCCTATTCACCTGCACCGGCAACTTCGTCGATCAGTTCGGCGCCGGTCTCGGCGGCCGCGTCCAGCAGCCCAACAAAAATTTCGCTCCGCAGATCGGCATCGCCTGGGATCCCAAAAAAGATCACAAAACCGTCATTCGCGCTGGCTTTAGCCTGGCCTACGAAAACGCGCTCTTCAACAACGTGCTGTTTGATCGCTCCGGCCGCCTCGCACAGGGCCTGTTTCTCGTAACGCAAAATATCTGCCCCGCCGGGCAGCTCGCGTTGCCCGGAGGCGGAACGCTCACCACGGTTCCCAGCAACGGCCACGACATCGCCACGCAGGTTTGCGGCCAGCCCATCGGCAGCGTTGCTTCCGACGCCATCGAGCTGGAAGACGCCTACCGCACCGCCACGCTTGCCGCGGGCGCCCAGAACAATGGAGGCTTCATCGGCAATCTCGGAGGCGACGGCTTCAACGTCACGCTCACCAACCTGCTCGCGCCGGATTATCGCTCACCCTACTCCATGCAGTTCAACATCGGCGTCTCGCGCGAACTGCGCCCGGGCACCGTCCTCAGCGTCGACTACCTGCGTAACGTCGCGCTCCACGGCTTGATTGGCGTCGATTCCAATCACCTCGGCGATTCGCGTTTCCTGAATTCTGCCGCTGCTCTCAATGCGATCTCCACCACCAACAATGGATTTGGTTGCGGCGCGGGGACCGATGCCGCTGCTATCAACTGCGCCATCGCCGCAGGCGCCACCATCTTCGACTATGCCGGCAACGGCCTCGATTCTGGCAACGCCTTCAATAGCGGCCTTTCTCCTTACCTGTTCGGCCGTACTCCCGACACCGGCGCCGCTTTCGGCGGACAAAATCCCAACGTCGGCACCAACCAGATGCTTTTCCCCATTGGCCGCTCCGTCTACAACGGATTGCAAATGAAACTCACCAGCCAGCTGAATAGTCCGATCCCCGGAGTCAAGAGCATCAACGCGCAGGTCTCCTACGCCTACTCGCGCGCCGTCGCTTCCGTGAAAGACGTCGATTTCATCGCCAACGCCTATGATTTCCGCAATCCGGGACTCTCCGGACCCAACGGCCTCGACCGCACGCACCAGTTCTCCGCTGGTGCCACCTTCAACATCAAGTACGGCCCCGAGCTCAGCTTCATCACCCACTGGAACAGCGCGCTGCCAGCCGACATCCGGCTCGCTACGCCCACATCTCCCGTTGGCGCCATTTTCACTTCGGACTTGACCGGAGACGGTTCGTACGCTGGCCTCACCGGCGGACAGCAAGGCGATCTGTTGCCCGGCACAAAGCCCGGCGGATTTGGCCGTGACTTCGGCGTCGGTGGCCTCACCAAGTTGATCAACGACTTCAACACCAATGTTGCCCGAACCGCGCTAACGCCCGCGGGCCAGGCGCTCGTCGACGCCAATCTCTTCAGCAAGGACCAGTTGCTCTTGCTCGGCGCTACGCCGCAACCCATCGCTCCGCCGCCGCCTGGCGAAGTCGGCCTCGCGGGCTTCTTCAGTTTCGATCTGCGCCTCGGCTGGAACATCCACCCAGTGAGAAAATGGGAACGCTTGCAGTTCTCCCCGCAGATCAACATCTATAATCTCTTCAACCATCAGAACTACGACTCGCCCAGTCTTCCGCTCAGCGGCATCCTGAACGGCGCACCAGGCTTCCTCAACGGCACCACCGCGCACGATCAGTCCGGCTGCCCCGCGGATCCCACAAAATGCACTGGCCGCACCAATCTCGTAGGCCTCGGCTCCGGCGTCTTTGCCCTGGGCGCCCCGCGCTCACTCGAATTCGGCTTCCGCGTCATCTTCTAACCGCAACGGAAATCTCGAACAGGAATGCCGGTCAGCCGCGGTTTCGTTGACCGGCATTTTTCTGTCTAAAGCGAGCCTCCAAATTGGTCGGGCCTCTCTTCGTCTGCTTCTCCCGTGCGCCAAGACGCGCTTCCGCAAACCTTGTTAGAGTACTTCATGCGCTCGGCCACGGACACCCAAGCTCATCGGCCCACCTGGAAAACGCTGCTGGCCTTCTCCATCATTTATTTCGTGTGGGGTTCGACTTTCCTGGCGATCCGCATTGGCGTCCACGAAATCCCGCCGCTGCTGTTCGCCGCGATGCGCTTTCTGACTGCCGGGGTCATTTTATTCGTGTGGATGCTTGGAACCGGTGAGCGCAATCCCAGCAGGCGCGAGTGGCTGTCGGCGTCTGTCCTCGGATTCTTCATCTTCGTCTGCGACTACGGCCTGCTATTCTGGGCCGAACAGCGCGTGCCCTCGGGAATCGCGGCGGTTGTCCTGGCCACCATTCCCGCGTTCATGGCCCTGTCTGAGATTTTCTTTCTGCGCACGCAGACGTTCACGATTCGCCTGGGCATTGCGCTGCTGATCGGCATCGGCGGGGTCGCCGTGCTGATGAGCCGCACGCTCAACGTGGGCGGCGCGCCGGTCGATACCCTCGGCGCCCTCGCGCTCATCCTGGCCTCGATCAGCTGGTCGATTTCCTCGGTACTGACGCGCAAGCTCACGCTGCCGCACTCCAAGGCCCTGAGCGCCGGTGCGCAAATGCTGACGGGCGGGCTCATGCTCACGCTGGCCGCCGCGGTCCTCGGCGAATTCCGCAATTTCCATCCGTCAGCCATCACGCGGCCGGTGTGGTGGTCGCTCGCATATCTGATTGTCGCGGGCTCGATCATCGGCTTCACCGCCTACGTCTGGCTCATTCACCACGAATCGCCAACAAAAGTAGGCACCTACGCCTACGTCAACCCCGTCGTAGCCGTCCTCGTCGGCTATTTCCTCGGCGGCGAACCCCTAGGCACCCGCACTATCCTCGGCACGCTGTTCGTTCTGGTCAGCGTCGTGGTCATCACCACCGCCCGAGGCGCAAAGACAGCTCCGTCGCCAGCCGTCGAAGAACCCGCCTAGCCTGATCCCTCCGTCGGTTCGTCGGATTCTTTCATTGGTCTGGAATCGCAGCGCGTTTTACAATCGCTCCATTCTGACGCGAGAGGGCACCAATGCGCATCTGGTTGCAAGATCTTCGCTACGCCTGCCGGATGCTTCACAAGAATCTGTTGTCGAGCCTGGTGATCGTCACCTCCCTGGCGATCGGCATCGGCGCCAATTCTGCGATCTTCAGCGTTGTTGACGCGCTGTTGCTGCGCCCGCTTCCCTATCCACATCCCGACCGCCTGGCTGCCGTGTGGCTGCATTCGCCCGCCATCGGCATCTTCCGCGATTGGCCGTCTCCGGGCCAGTACATCGACATCCAATCCGAAAATCATTCCTTTGAGCAGATGGCCCTGGCGCAAGGCCGCCCGTACACCCTCACGGGTAACGACCAGCCGGAAGTCGTTGCGGCGATGCGCTCCCAATCGGCGCTCCTGGAAATGCTGGGCGCAAAAGCGCGACTCGGACGTTTGTTGCTGCCGGAAGAGGATGCCCCAGGCAAACCCGACGTCGCGATTCTCAGCGACCGCCTTTGGCGCCGGCGCTTCGGTGCCGATCCCTCGATCGTTGGCAAAGGGATAACGATCGACGGCAAACCGTATACAGTCGTCGGCGTCCTCGATCGTAGCTTTGTCCTGAACGCCGAAGTCATGCCTTCGGAATTCCCAATGGACAAGGTGGATGTCTTCCTTCCTTTCCCATTGGCTGCTGACGCCGCGAAAAATCGCCGCGACGAAAACTACAACATTGTTGTGCGGCTCAAGCCCCGCATTTCCTTGCAGCAGGCCCAGGCGGATATCAGCATCATCGCCTCGCGCATTCGCGAAAAGGATAAACGCGACGCGAGCTTCGGCATGCACATTGTCGGCTTGCAGGAGGAAGTCGTGGGAGACGTGCGCCGAGCTTTGCTAGTGCTGCTGGGCTCAGTCGCGTTGGTCCTGCTAATCGCCTGCGCCAATGTCGCGAATTTGCTGCTCACGCGCGCGGCCGGGCGTGAGAAAGAAGTCGCCATTCGCGCGGCTCTAGGAGCGGGGTGGCAACGCATCGCACGACAACTTCTTACCGAGAGCATTTTGCTGGCGTTACTCGGCGGGGCCTGCGGACTTCTGGTGGCGAGCGCTAGCCTTTCGGCTGTTCGCGTAATGAATCCAGGAAATATTCCGCGTCTCGAAGACATATCAATCAACGGCGCGGTTCTCACCTTTACGTTTGTCGTATCGCTCGTCTCCGGGACTCTGTTTGGTCTGGTGCCGGTTTGGCGTGCCATCAAGATCGATCTCCATACGTCGCTGAAAGGGGGCGGGCGTAGTGGACAGGGCGACGGCGGCCTGCAATTGCGGCGGCACCGGTTGCGAGGTTTGCTCGTAATCTCCGAGCTTGCATTTTCACTAGTGCTGCTCGTCGGAGCGGGATTATTGATTCGGAGTTTTGTAAGCTTGCAGAGCGTGCCGCCGGGCTTTGCCGTCGATCATGTATTGACCATGCAGCTTGCCGCGAACGAGACCAACTATCGCGACGACAAATCGCTCGCGGGGTTCTTTCGCGAAATCGAAGCGCACGTTGCCCATTTGCCGGGCGTCGTTGCCCAGGGCATGGTTTCTGTCCTTCCGTTAACCGGCTCAGTCGGGTGGGGCGCGATCGGCGTCGAGGGCTACAATCCGCCGCCGGGCCAGGAACTTCAAGTGGATATTCGCTTGGCCAGCGAGGACTATTTTCGGGCCATGCAGATTCCGCTGATCGAAGGGCGCTTCTTTTCCGAGCACGATAACCTGGACGCGCCCCGCGTTGTGATCATCGATCAGAAATTCGCCCAGCGCTTCTGGCCGAATAACAGCCCCATCGGCCGGCACATGTGGTTCAGACGGGAAAAGCCGTGCACGATCGTCGGCGTCGTCGGCGTGGTGAAGCAGTATGGGTTGGACGTTGACGGAAAGATTGTGACCTACCTTCCGCAGCAGCAGTTCGTAGGCAGCGGCTTTTTGGTGGTTCGCACAGCTTCGGATGTGGCCGGACTTCCTTCAGCCGTCACTCGCGAAATCCACGCCGTGGATCCGACCGTGCCGGTCTACGAAGTGCGCACGATGCGGGATCGGCTCTATGAATCGCTCGCACGCCAGCGGTTTTCCAGCACGATGTTGGGAGCATTGGCATTATTTGCGCTGGCGTTGGCCGCGATCGGTTTGTACGGTGTGCTCTCCTACCTCGTAACCCAAAGCACGCGGGACATTGGCGTTCGAGTCGCCCTCGGGGCTCGCCCAGGCGATATCATCGGAATGGTTGTCCGCCATGGAATGGAGCTAGTCGCGATCGGAATCGTCGCCGGCGTGATCGGAGCGCTGATGTTAACCCGCGTCTTGGCCAGCATGCTCTTCGGCATCTCCACAAAGGATGCCCTCACCTTTCTCGCCGTTCCCGCTATCCTGGTCGCGGTAGCTTGCGCCGCCACCGTAATTCCCGCCTGGCGCGCCACCAGCGTCGATCCAATCGTCGCCCTCCGCGATGAATAGCGAGGTCGTGACCGCTGGATTGGTGCTACCGATAGTCTCTACGGCCAGTTTGCGTACAAGACGTCGATCGGCCCGCCGAACCAATGCTCATAGAACGCATCGCCGCACGGCTTCATACAGTCGCCATATTTCGCCAGAAAGTGCCGGCCCCAGTGCGGACGTTGCCCATCCGCGTCGCAGAATCCGTATTCATCCGACAGATTCCACGAGCTGAACACCCGCCCCGACTTCTTCATCAAATCCGCATCCGCCGCCAGCGCCGCAATCGCCCGACCAGCGTACATCGGTGTTTCGGAGATCGCGTAATCGGCCTCCTTCTTCACCGCATCCTGCCAGTTCGCTTCGGTCACGCCGAAATGCTCCAGCATCGCCTCGGAGCGCAAGAATCCCGGCGTCAACGCCACCGCGGCCACATTTTTCCGCCGCAGTTCTCGCGCCATCGCAAACGCCATCCGAATCACCGTCGTCTTCACCAAGTCGTAGAACAAATGCCCGCGATAGGTATAGGAATCGCCGTCGCCGATTTCCACGATCAGGCCCGGCTGCGCCGAGTCTTTCGCCGACTCCATCATCAATGGCGCGGCGTAATGATTGGTGATGATGTGGGTATGAATCGCGTTGCGAAAATTGGCGAAGCCATTCTCCAGATTCAGGTCCCAGAACGTCTTTCCCAGGTCCTGCGGAATAGTCTCGGAGATGTCGTTCACCAGGATATCCAGCCGGCCTTGCTCTTTGCGAATGCGCGCGACCAGCTCCTCGACCTGTTTCGCATCCGTATGATCCAGCACAGCGGCGATGCTGCGCCCGCCCCGCGCCGCCACCATTTCCGCCGTTTCCTCCACCGTCTCCGGTCTACGCGCGTAGTCGAACGGAGAAGTCTTCGTCGCACCGTTTCGCGGCAAGCGGTTCGCGCGAGTGCTGCGCCCGGTGCAGTAGACGGTCGCTCCCGCCTCACCCAAAGCCAACGCCGCGCCGCGGCCCACCCCGCGCGTGGCCCCAGCAACCAACGCGACCCTGCCTGTCAGATCCGGCGGGCGATAGGTGTCGGCGTTCGCCGTGGGGCGCTCCACGGAAATCAGTGCCTTCCGAGCGGCTTCGCGGCCGCTCGCGCGTAACTGGCCATGACCACACCACTCTTGTACGCCTGAAATTTAACGAGGGTGAAGTTGCGCTGCGGAAAGCCCTGCGGGAAAAGCGGAATCCCTGCACCGAGAAGCACGGGCATGATTCCCAAATCCATTCGATCGACCAGGTCTTCTTTCAGAAACTCCCGGGTCAACTCGCCTCCGCCAAACAACCAGATGTCCTTTCCGGGCTGCGCTTTCAGTTGGAAGATCAGCTCGGATGGTGGTTGGTTGACATACTCCACGCCGCCGCGTTTTCCCACAGGGAGCGTTCGCGAGAATACGTAGCGGGCTACTTGGCCCGAACTCTTGGAGTTGCCTGACGTCTTCCCCGGCGGCAGCGTCTTGCGTCCCGCCACGATAACGTCGAAGGCTTTTGCATAGGCGCCCAGATCGATCTCGGGGTCCATGATCAGCCAGTCCGCAGCTCCATCCGGTCGAGCGATATAGCCGTCCAAGCTGACGGCTACACAAAGGACCACGCTCCGAGCCGAAGGATTCGCTTGGGGTTCGGTTTGGTCTTTGCGGGGTGAGGTCGCAACGGTCATAGCGGCGCCTCCTCGAAGAACGCACCGATTGTAAATGGTCATTTACTAATGTCAAGCGAAAAGTGAACGGCCATTCAGTTATAATCCAGAGCGCCAAACTCAACCAAGATGAGCCCGCGCCCCCGCGAAACTTCCGACGAACAAATCCTCGCCGCTACGATGCGCGTCATGCAGCGCCTCAGCCCCACGCAACTCACCCTCGCCGAAGTCGCCAAGGAAGCCGGCGTCGTCCCCGCAACGCTAATCCAGCGCTTCGGCACTAAGCGCGGTCTGCTGCTTGCCGTGTGTGGTACCGCCCCCGCATCCGTCCCGCAACAATTCGCCGCCGGCCGCGCGAAACACTCCTCGCCGCTTAAAGCCCTCATCGAACTCTACGCCGACTGCTCCGGCTTCGCCCCCACCCCCGAAGCCGTAGCCAACGGCCTCGCCTACCTGCAAATTGACCTCACCGATCCCGACTTCCACGCCATCACCCTGGCACAATTCCGCGCCATCCGCGCCGAAACGAAAAAGCTCCTCGATGAAGCTGTCTCTGCCCGTGAACTCCGCCCCTGCGACACCGCCAAACTCGCGTGCCTCATCCAGCACATCAATGACGGCGCGATGGTTTCTTGGGCCGTGTACCGCGAAGGCTCCGTCGCCGCCTGGGTCCGTCGTGACCTCGAAGCCCTCCTTGCGCCGTACCAAACCGGAAAGCGCCACCGCCGGGACGCGCACCTCCGCCGAAAAAAGCACTAGACACCCGGGTACTTTTCTGGTACTTTAGGGATGCGTTTGTTGCTCTTGTATCGTCTTCTCCAATGTGAAAGCGGTCGCAAGGTCAAACTTGCGGCCTTTTTTGTTGCCCATTCTACGGTCAGCAAGCACACGCCGAAGACGGCCCGTAACTCTGTTGAGGGGTTCGGAGACGAGGCACCAGATAGCTCAACAAAACCGAGCACGACCCTAACCCGGCCGGGCTCAAAAGTGTGATCGCGAAGCGGTCAACAGAAAAGAGTAGATGCAGTGAGTAAAGAACAAGGAACAGTGAAGTGGTTCAACGCGAGCAAGGGCTTTGGATTCATCCAGCGCCAGAGCGGCGAAGATGTTTTCGTACACTTCTCCGCCATCATGGCTGATGGCTATAAGTCGTTGAACGATGGCCAAGCGGTTGAATTCGAAGTGACCAAGGGCCCCAAGGGCCTGCAGGCCTCGAACGTCCAACCCCTCTAAGCCACTTCACAATTCAACAATTTCGGGCGGAGCGCGCAAGCGCCCCGCCCGTTTTGTTTTTGTACGGTGTTGTGTAGGCGCCGGGCTGCAGCACGGCGTCACATTTTCTGTCACTGGCCACGCGCTGCTCACCACCAGCTACTCTCTACTGACTCCTCGCTAAGCCAAACCGCCGCTCACCATGATCGCTTCGCCGGTAACCCACCGCGCTGCATCGCTCGCCAGAAAGCAAACCACATCCGCGATATCCTCCGGCGTCCCCAACCTCCGCAGCGCCGTCCGTTTCACCAGCGCATCCTTATATTCGGCAGGCGTGTCGCTGGCCAGCTCCGTCTCCACAAATCCCGGCAACACCGAGTTGATCGTAATCCCGCGCTCCCCCAGCTCCTTCATATAGCACCGCGCCAGCTGCTCCAGCGCCCCCTTCGACATCTGATACACCGCCAGCAACCCGGTCACCTGCGCGATGTGCGAACCGCACGACGAAATACTGATGATGCGCCCGCCATCGCTCATCCGCGGCACCGCCGCCTGTATCATGAAAAATGGCCCCCGCGCATTGACCGACAGAGTCCAATCGAACTCTTTCTCCGTCATGTCCGCCATTGCCGTGCGATTCCCCACACCGGCATTGTTCACCAGAACATCCAACCGCCCGAATCGCTCGACCGTCGCGTCCACAAGCCTTTTCGCATCCACAACGACGCCCATATCCGCCGCGCTCGCCACCGCTCGCCCCCCGCGCCGCTCAATCGCCGCCACCGTCTCCGCAGCTTGCTTCTCGCTAGCCCGATGATTCACCACCACCGCGGCACCAGCCTCCGCCAGACTCTCCGCGATCGCCCGCCCGATCCCACGCGACGCACCGGTAACAATCGCGACTTTGTGGTTCAGCGAAATTTGCATTGTTTTTTTCCCGTGTACTGGCCGTCTTCAGACCGGCGTTCGCGCAACGGCCTTGTGCCGCGCTATTCTGCCTTACGCCAGCGCCTGTTTCAAATCGGCGATCAAATCCACCGCATCCTCAATCCCTATCGACACGCGAATCGTCCCCGCGGTTATCCCCGACTTCGCCTGTTCCGCCGCCGACATGTTGTAGTGCGACGTGTACGCCGGCAACACCACCAGCGACTCCACGCCACCCAAACTCACCGCCAGCAAAAACAATCGCACCCGGTCGCATACCCGCCGCGCTGCCGCCAGTCCGCCCTTCAGATCGAACGCCAGCATCGACCCAAACCCGCGCATCTGCCGCTTCGCCAGCGCGTGATCCGGATGCGATTTCAATCCCGGATAGTGCACCCGCGCCACTTGCGGATGCGACTCCAGAAATTTCGCTACCGCCAAAGCATTCTCGCACTGCCTCTTCACGCGCAGCGCCACCGTCTTAATCCCGCGATTCAGCAGATACGCTGCCTCCGGATCCATCGACCCGCCAAAATGAATCACCATCTCCTGCATACGATGCATCCACTTCGCGCTACCTGCCGCCACGCCCGCGATCACGTCCGAGTGCCCCGCCAAACCCTTGGTCGCGCTGTGCACCACAATATCGAATCCCATTGCGATCGGGTTCTGCAGCACTGGCGTCGCAAATGTATTGTCCATGATCGAAATCAATTTGTGCTTGTTCGCAAACGCGATGGCTTTCGGCAAATCCACCAGCCGCACCGTCGGATTCGTCGGCGTCTCCACGTACAAAACTTTCGTCCGCGGGGTAACCAAGTCCTCGATGCCCTTCAGATCGACGCCCACGTGATGCACTTTGATCCCCATCCCCGGAAACATATCGCGCATCAACCGGTACGTGCCGCCGTACGTCTGTGCCGTCGAAATCAGCTCATCGCCCTGTTGCAGCGTTCCGATCAACGCGCCCGAAATCGCCGCCATCCCCGAAGCGGTCACCACCGCCGCTTCCGCTCCCTCCATCGCCGCAATCTTCCTCTCCACGATCGCCAGCGTCGGATTTCCATATCGCGTATAGATGTATGCCTTGCTCTTCCCCTCCGCCCACCGCTTCATCTCCGCCGTCGACTCGAACGTAAACGTCGACGTGCGGCAGATCGGCGCCCCCACCGCCACGCCCACACCATGCCGCACCCCTTCACCCGCATGAATGGCCAGCGTTTGTGACCCCAGCGCCGTCCTTGTCGTGGAACGCTTCCGCGATGATGGTTTTTTCATAGTGCCGCCATTTTGCCTGCAAATCGCCCGTCGCAAAGCACCAATTTGGTGGCTGAGCAGGAAGCGATAGAATCCACCCCGCCTCTACGTATGACAACAGGAGCTCTCACATGACCGTGCTAGCCGCCACCGTGGCTCAGGCCGACCTCCGCAACGTCTTCAGCCCCTCAACCACGATCAATGCTCTCTGGCTGATCTTCGTCGCGTACTGGCTCATCTCCGCATTCAAGCGCAAACGAACCAAATCTCGCGAATCTGTGCTGCAGCGCCTGAGTTACGTCGTTCCTCTTTGGCTGATGTGGATGCTGCTCTTCCGCGGGAGCGCTCAATTTCCCTGGCTCAATATTCGCTTTGTTCCAGACACAGCTGCAGCAGCTTGGACCGGTACCGCTCTTACCGCCGCTGGTATAGCCATCGCCTGCTGGGCCCGCTACCACCTCGGCGAAAACTGGAGCGGCACGGTCACCTTGAAAGAGAACCACGAACTGATCCGCACCGGTCCCTACAGGAACATCCGCCACCCGATCTACACCGGCATTTTACTGGCGCTTCTGGGCACCGCAATCGCCGTCGGGGAAGTCCGCGCCATCATCGCTCTAGCCATCGCCTACGCTTCTTTTTACACCAAAGCCCGCCGTGAAGAGTCGTTTCTCGCCAAGGAATTCGGCGCCAAGTTCACTGACCACCAGCAGCACACCGGCATGTTCCTACCCCGCTTCTCGTAACTGGCGAGTGCGGCGCGTAAAACTCCTCTAGCGGCGCTCTTCAGACCGCGGTTTGAAGCAACCTCATGGTGCCAACCGCTAATTCCATCTCCGCTACAATACCCACCAATGGAAACTTCCAATCGGGAAAAAAAGGCTCTGGGCGCGCGACTCGTGAACCTCCTCTTAACTATCCTGATCGCCTACGCTGTCGTCCTCGTCGTCGTCCGCATCTTCGAGTCGCACTTCATCTTCTTTCCCAATACTCCGTCCCGCCTGGACGGCGACTGGCATCCACGCACTCTTCCCGTCCAAGACATCTCGTTAACCGCCGCCGACGGCACCAAACTCCACGCCTGGTGGATTCCCAACAACGACGCCTCTTTCACTTTCCTCGCCTTCCACGGAAACGCCGCCAACATCACAAACCGCATCCCGACCTACGAATTTCTCCGAGGCTTACCGGCAAACGTATTTGCGTTGGAATATCGCGGCTACGGACGTAGCGAAGGATCACCCAGCGAGTCTGGCATCTATCAGGACGCTGACGCTGCGTACCAATACCTGTTGAACCATTTGGGTACTCATCCCAGGTCCATCATCTCCTTCGGTCAGTCACTGGGCACCGCAGTGGCCGCGAATCTAGCGGCCCGCAAAGAAGTCGGGGCCGTAGTCCTTGAAGCGCCGTTCCCATCAGCCTCGGTTCTCGCACGCAGATTCTTTTGGTTTCTCCCAGGCATGCACCTGCTCGTTCATGGCCAGCTGGATACCGCCGCACGACTGAGACACATCACCGTACCGCTTCTCATTGTCCACTGCACGCAGGATCCCGTGATTCCGTTCGAGTTAGGCCAAGCAACCTACGCCGCAGCGAATCAACCCAAACAATTCCTCACCATCAACGGCTACTGCCACGAAGAATCCTCGCTAATCGCGCCAAACCAGTACTGCCCCGCTCTCCAGAAATTCCTCGCCAGCCTCAACCCTTGATGTCGTTCGTGCCTAGGCTGAAGCTTGGCCATTGTCACCAGGCGGGAAGCTTTTGTAGCGCGGGTCCGCAAGAACTCGGACGCCATCCAGCGGATGCAGCGCGCCAGCAGACTTCCGGAATGCGATTGGGGTTTGGAATACGAGCTGGGTCCGGCGGCATCCATCGCCTATGTTCCGCGGGCCCGCGTTCTCGCCAGACTAAACACGCTCCATGGGATGCGGGCCGCGTCGAAAGGCGACTCAAAAACCGCCGTCGAAACATGGCTCGACGGAATGCGCTTCTCGCAGCATTTGTCGCAGGGAGGCAGCTTGATTTTCTTGCTCGTGGCCAAGACCGCGCTGCTCTCCAACTTTCACGCCATTGCGCAGGCCATCCAGAGCGGCCAGCTCGACCCTGCCCAACGAAACCAAATCTCCGTGGCGGTCCGAGCGCTGCCCAAGAGCGCCTTCGATTGGTCTCAGGCGCTTGCCCGGGAGCAGGAGTCTCTGGACCTCGCCGCCAAACACCTTGCCGACGCACCAAATCCGCGGACCTATTTTCAGGAATTGACTGGGAACGCGGCGCCGCAGAATTTCGTCCCGCCCAACGCTCCGGAAGTCGCTGCATTTCACAAACTGATGAATTCAGCAGAGGCGGCTCTGCGCCTCTCGCCAGATCAAGCCGCTCAAAAGCTCAAATCCATTCAGGAAGCTCTCCAATCCTTGCATCCCTTCTACAAATCCCTGGCGCCGTCCCTCACGCGCATCAACGATTCCCGCCTGGAAATCGCAACCGCTCGCGAAAGGCTCCTGTCCTCCCACTAGGCACGAAGGGAGAGGCTTGAAATTTCATCCGGGAGGCGATCGGGCAAGGATCGCCGAAGGACCTCAACGTAGAGCCTTGAAAGACCTCCCTGGCAAGTGCAGCGGTGTTACGCCTCTTCCTCCGCATGCACCAGGTCGCCATGCGCGGCCTTGTGCGCGTCGATCACCTTCTGGGCCAGCTCGTTCGGTACGTAATCGTAGTGCGAAAACTCCATCGAATACGTCGCTCGCCCCTGCGTCTTGGAAATCAAATCGTTGGCGTACGTCAGCATCTCCGACAGCGGCACCTGCGCCTTGATGACGACGTTGTGCCCGCGCACTTCGCTTCCCGCGATGCGCCCGCGCCGGCCGCTCAGGTCGCCCATCAGATCGCCCGAGTACTGATCCGGTGCGTACACCTCCACATGCATCACCGGTTCCAGCAGACTCGGCTTGGCCTGCTTCATCGCTTCCTTGAACGCCAGCGACCCCGCAATCTTGAAGGCGATATCCGACGAATCCACGTCGTGATACTTGCCGTCATACAAAGTCGCGCGGAAATCGACCATCGGAAATCCCGCGAGATATCCGCGGACTGCTGCCTCCCGAATCCCTCGCTCCACCGAGGGAATCCAGTTTCGCGGTATCGCCCCACCGAACACATCGTCGACAAACTCGATGCCCTTACCGCGTTCCACCGGCTCGAACTTCACTCGGCATACACCGAATTGCCCGTGTCCGCCCGATTGTTTCTTGTGCTTGCCTTCGGCATCCGCCTTCCCGCGAATCGTCTCGCGATACGGCACCTTCGGCGGCTTCAGCGTCAGATCTACGTGATAGCGCTTGTGCAGCTTCGCCACCACCACCTCAATGTGCTGCTGTCCCGACCCCGCGAGCAAAAACTCCTTTGTCTGCGGGTCGCGTGAAAACCGCAGCGCGGCATCTTCTTCCAGAATCTTGTGGATCGACACGCCGATTTTGTCCTCGTCCGCGCGCGTCTTCGGTTCCACCGCAAAAGTAATCGAAGGCTCTGGAATCTGCGCCGGCGTGTAGAAAATCTGTCCCGCCTTGTCGCCAAGCGTTTCGCCGGTGGTGGTCTCTTTCAGTTTCGCAATCGCGCCGATATCGCCGGCGTGCAATTCTGGCACTTCGCTCAACTGCTTTCCCTGCACCACCTGTACGTGCTGAAACCGCTCGGGTAGCGAACGGTTGTAGTTCATCACCATGGCATCATTTTTCAGTACGCCGCTCTTCACCTTGAAATAGTTGATCCGCCCGGCAAAAGGATCGGCCAGCGTCTTGAACACAAACAGCGAAAACGGCTGATCGTCGTCGTACTTCCGCTCCATACGATCGCCCTTCCCCCCCGGCTCCTTGAATCCCACCTGCGAATGCTCGTCCGGATGCGGAAACACGTCGGCGATAAACGTCAGCAGGCTCGCGGTGCCCACGTTGTGCAGCGACGAGACCATCAAAACGGGAAAAATCTTCTCCGCCACGATCGCCTTGCGCACGCCGGGAATCAGATCCTCGATCGGAATCGTTCCCTCGCGGAAAAATTCCTCCATCAACTCGTCGTCGCCTTCCGCGATCATCTCCACCAGTTTCTCGTGCGCTTCCTTCGCTTCCTCGGCCAGCGCCGCCGGAATTTCCTCGATAGTCGGCTTCCCGTCGCCGTCCGGTTTGTACATGTGCGCTTTCATGCCCACCAGATCGATCACCCCGCGAAACCCGCGTTCCGTGCCGATCGGCAATTGCAGCGCCACTACATTGCGTCCAAAAACGTCCTGCAACGATTCCATCGACCGTTCGAAGCTCGACAATTCGCGATCCATCCAGGTCAGCACGAATGCCCGCGGAATGTCGTACTCCGTGCAGTAATCCCAGACTTTTTCGGTAGTCACCTGCGCCCCCACGTGCGCATCCACGGTGATCAGCGCCGCATCTGCGGCGATCAGCGAAGCCTTCGCTTCGGTAATGAATGTGGAATATCCAGGCAGATCGATGAAATTGATTTTTACGGTACTGCCGCCGCACAAAGTGCACGGCCACTCGGCGTAAGCCAGCCCCGTCTGAATCGAAATTTTCCGCGCCACCTCTTCTTCATCCCAATCCGTCGTCGTGCTTCCTTCCACCACCTTGCCCCAGCGCTGCGTCATCCCCGCGGTATACAACAACGACGACACCAGTTGCGTCTTCCCAGTGCCGCCGTGGCCTACAATGCCCACGTTTCTAATGTCCTTGGTGAGATAGCTCTTCATACAGACCTCCTGTTTTCCGGTTGGTCGCAACGTCAAGGTTGCGATCGAACTGGCGAAGGTCCGCCCTGCGGATGGTAGGCGCGGGCCTGCGCCTGATGTGAGAGCCGACGCTTCCGCAGCCGCCGACATCGGCGACCACAGCGATCGACATGACACGGGAGAAGGACGTGGCCTCTACCTGGGTCCTCGCATGGCGCGAGGGCGAAGGTCAAACAAATCCCTGGTCCATCCTTCAGCGAGCGGATGCTAGCATACCACCCATACCGCCGCAATCACGCCGGTACCGTAGGTTTAGTGCTGCGGCCATCGCCGCGGTTTATGGAAATTTCGCTGTATCTGAAGAACAACGACTTTGCCAGGGTCGTAGACTTGCCCGATCTTGATCAAAACACGGATGGAGGCCTGGTGCTACCTTGTACTTGGAACGAGCGTGCCCCACCAGGTTCTTGTCGATCCAAATTTCAGCTCCGCCCGGCTCGGAGATCGTTATCGTTCCAAATGCCGTTTCAGGCTTGAGACTCGCGCCCTCTTTCGATCTTTCAATTGGTGCGCCGAGTTCTTGAGTGTTCCTTTTCCTTCTGCTCTTTCTGCTTCTCCTGCTCCTCGTTGGTGTAGAAGCGGTGCAATACGAATAAGAGGTCACTCGCGCTCAAGGCAAAACGCGATCCCCTCTTCCGTTTTGTCACCGCAACTTCCGCCCACTGGCAAAAGATTTCCGGGAGGCTATTTTCGTCGGACGAAAACCGTTGTGGGGGTGTTAAGCCGCCGTTGGATCTCCGCTGCTTGAGGGCGCGTAGCCGGGGCAGGTGAGGATCGGGAGGCGCGGATATTTCGGGAAGCGCGCGTCGATGGCGGAAAGCTGGCAGAGCCAAAATTTCGAGCCGCGCTCGGATTCGATTCTTCGCGCATGCGTGCAAGTGGCGCAGAGGCCAACCGTCGCGCGCGGGCGATTCGTTTCGCGGTCCGCGCTCCTCTCGCCGGGCTCGGTTGATTTCGAAGTAGCGCTCATTTCTTGTTTCGCTGTTTCGCTTCCTTACTTTGTCACTGCCTCGCTCGCTTCTTTGTTGCTCCCTGCTGCCTTGCTTTGTCGCTGGCTCGGTCGCTTGCTTTGTTGCTGCTCGCTGCCTTCCTTTGTTGGTGCTCGCTGTCGCTCGACCAGGTCTCGCGGCTTTGCTTTCAGCGGCGATTTCTGACTTTGCCATGGCGCTAAGAAATCTCGCGGTGTTCCTTCTTCTGTCTCGGTAATTGCTGCAGCCGTTTGTCTGCGATCAGCTTCGCATCCTAGTGACCGGGCGACGCTGGCGCGGCGGTTTCGCCGGGGACCGCCGGCTTGGCAAATTCTGATTCCGGGACTTGCGGGTTCAGCTCGATCCTTTCGATGATGATTTTTTGCGTCAGGTCGGTCGCCGAGCTACCCGAGTCGATCGCGAAGGCGAACTTCATGCCGCCGACTTCGCGGTAGTCGCGAAAGTACGACTGCATCGGGATTTCCTTGCCCTGAGCCTGACGCTTGCCTTCCCACTTCAGCAGCAGAAACGTGGTGGCATCTAAAAGGTAGTAGCGAATGTCGCCGTTTTTCGTGGTCATCTTGACGCGCCACACGTCTTTGTCTTCGACTTTGTCTTTGCCGACCAGTTCCACCTTGTTGCCCTTTTTGCGGTAGTCCACCAGCGGCCCGTCGAAATCGGCTTCTTCGTTGATATTTTTCAAATCCTCTTCGCTCATGGCCTCGAGACTTGCTTTTCCCGTGAACGGATTATTGGCCCAGCCTTCCTTGCCGTCGAAGATGCGCACCATGGTCTGATTCTGCACCGTCAGCTCCATGTGCATTTTCAGTGGACGCCGGAATTCGACAAAAAAGGGACCGGAAGCGTCATTCCCGAACGAAATCGTGCCGGTAATGCGCTGTCCCTGCAGGGCGCGGAGTTTCACCAGTCCCCCGCGCGCGGTGTACGCCCTGGCGAGCACTTGCGCGATGGTGAGATTTTGTACTGGTTCCGCGGATGCGGGTGCGGTGGGCGCGGAAAGTAGTGAACAGAGAGTGAGAATGGCGCTGAGTGCCGCAATGGGGCGAAGGCGCATGCGGGAAACGCTTGGGGCGTTGGAGTTGCCGTTCATATCTTTAGCGGCGACGAAATCATGATTTGGCCGGGCGAAGATCGCGCCCCGGTGCCGGAATCTATCGCGTCACGATGCCTTCGTCACGCTACGTTCGTCGCGATACGGTAGTCGCCATTACAACCAGGTGCTGCGTTTGGCTCTGCCGCCTTGCCCGATGGCGGCGTCTAGTCTCTCCGGACTGCTTCGGTTACTTGCCGTTGCCTTTCGCTTTGTGATTTTGCATTGTGGCCGGGCGCTCTTTGCCCTGGGCCTCATCTTTCTTTGGTTCGGTGGCTTCGGGCGGTGCTTCCACGGTGACTTCCACTTCGGCGCCGGGTTTGAGCTTGACCTCGTTGCCTTTTTCGTCGGTCAGGGTGTTCTCAATGCGAATTTCCTTGTAGAGATCGTCGGCGCCTTCCACCGCGATCTCCGCCTTTTCCGGAATGCCGGGATCGGGAGAATGAATTATTTTCTGAACGGTCCCCGGCAGGGTGGTGGCGGATTTTTCGGCCGCCGGCCCAGATTTTTCTGGCATGGATCTCCTCATGAAACGCCGGGCTTGGGATGACCCATCGTAACCTAAGGAGGCGTCGGGGAAAAGCTTTAGGGGTATAGCAAGGACCGCGACCTGTGGCCCGCGACCCTTGATTCGTGACACGTGCGGTGACACAGCGAAAGCATCGGGAACCAAAGACCCGAACGGGTACCCCCGTCAATTTGCAAAGAGGCTGGAGGCGGTTGATTCGGCCGGATTTTGCGTGTGGTTCTCAGGTTGCAAGATCGCAGTTGGCGATAAGAGAGCCCGTAACTCCTTTCGAAACCTACCTCACCTCTCGGCGCGAAATCCGTTCCAGCGGCGAAGCGGTCGACGAAACCTCCTACTACGGCGCCCTCGAACACTTCTTCAACGAGATCGGCAAAACCCTCAAACCCAAGGTTCTGCGGTGTCCTTCAGTTGAAAAATCGCGGTGCTGGTCAGCCGGATATCGGTCTCCTCACCAAAGATCAACTCAAGACAAAGCGGGGCGAACGCAAAGGCCCACCGCAAATGCCGGCGCGTGGCATTATTGAGGCCAAATGTACCGCACCCGATGTAGGGCTCACCGCGGATGTGGCGGTGGATTGCAGGTGTGGCAGGCGTTTGTGGCCGCAGATGGTGATGAAATAGGTTTGCCGGCCGGTGTAGTTTGGGGGTGGAAGGCGGGTAGAGCGGCGGTGAATGGTCATAATGATATCAAGGATACTATATAACGATAGATATATTTTAAAGAGAAGACGAAAGGCAAATGCACGGGTCTGAAGACCCGCCACTACATGGGACAGGACATCGATGTGGTGGTGTTGGGAGCAGGGGCGGCGGGGTTGATGTGTGCTTTGGAGGCGGGGAGGCGCGGCAGGAGCGTTGTGGTTTTGGAGCGGGCCGAGAGGGTGGGCAAGAAGATTTTGATTTCGGGTGGGGGGCGGTGCAACTTCACGAATTTGTATTGTGCGGCGGAGAGTTTTATTTCGGGGAATGCGGATTTTTGCCGGTCGGCTTTGGCGCGGTTTACGCCTGGGGATTTTGTGGCTTTGGTGGAACGGCATGGGATTGCCTGGCACGAGAAGCGACCTTATGCGGGGGCGGCGGCGGGGCAGTTGTTCTGCGATGGGTCGGCTGAGGAGATTGTCGAGATGTTGCTGGAGGAGTGTCGCGCGGCGGGGGTGCAGATTTTTGTCGGTGTTCGCGTGACGGACGTGCGGCGGGAGGGCGGTGGGTTTGTGGTGTCGGGGCGGGGGGAACGGGGAAAAGACGTAACGCAGAGGGTGCACAGGTTGGACGCAAAGGGCGCGGAGACCGAGCGGGATGGGGGAGCGGGCGGCCGGGTTGAAACCCGGCGGCTACATGGAGGTGCGGCCACGAAGACGGCTGGCGGCGGACCCTTGGAGGCTCAGGGTAAAGTCGAGCTTGCGGCTCGGAGTTTAGTGGTGGCTACCGGGGGATTGTCGATTCCGAAGATGGGGGCGACGGCGTTTGGGTATGAGGTGGCGCGGTTGTTTGGGCACTCCGTGGTGGAGACGCGGCCGGGGTTGGTGCCGTTGACGTTTGGGCGCAAGGAGGCGCGGGCATTGGGGGAGCTGGCGGGTGTGTCGGCGATGGTGGAGGCTTCGTGCGGGGGCGTTTCGTTTCACGAAAAGATGCTGATCACGCATCGCGGGTTGAGCGGGCCGGCGATATTGCAGGTGTCGTCGTACTGGGGGAACGAAGCCGGGGAGCTGGTGTGGATTGATCTGGCGCCGGGAGTGGAGTGGACCGCGGTCTTTCGTGATGGCGCAAGGGGGCGGGAGGGTGGCGGGCGGAGAGATTTGGCGGCGGCGCGGACGGCTTTGCGGAAGATTTTGCCGACGCGATTGGCGGATGCGTGGTTGGCGCTGCACGAGCCGAAGGATTGGACGAATGCGGGGCTGGCGGCCGCGGAGGAAGCGTTGCACCGGTGGGGGGTGCGTCCGGCGGGGACAGAGGGGTACGAGAAGGCGGAAGTGACCGTGGGCGGGGTGAATACGGAGGAGTTGTCGAGCAAGACGATGGAGAGCCGGTTGGTGCCGGGGTTGTATTTTGTGGGCGAAGTGGTGGATGTGACCGGGTGGCTGGGGGGATTTAATTTTCAGTGGGCCTGGGCTTCGGGGGCGGCGGCGGGGCGGGCGGTGTGAGAACGAAGATCAGGCAAGGAAGCAAAGAGTACTGGAGTAGCGAAGAAAACGCGGAGGCGGGGGCGGATTCTTGCGCCGCCCCGTGGTTACGGTTGCGTGCGGTGGAAAGACTAAGCGCGATGAAGTTGCTGATACTGATGGCTAGTTCGCTGAGCCGGCTTTCTGCGAGCGAGACTCGCCTTCGTCATGGATCGCGCCTTTTACTTTCGATAGAACTTCCGGGGGAATGCTGTCCATCTGATGGTCGGTTTTGGCGTGTTCGGCGGCTTTTCTCAACACATCATGCTCGGAGTCACCGCGGATAGTGGTATTGCAACCCGGCACGACATCGCCGCATTTCAGAATTTTCGTCATGGAAGTTTCCTTTCAGAGAGAGACTCACCGCAGGTTCGCGAACAGTCAATCGCCGATGTTACGCACGCGGGGGCGCCGATGCATTAGGGCGTTCACTGTATGGCGGAGGAGTGCGGCCGAGCTATACGGAGGTCACGAAGGAGCCGTCCGACGCGACGTAGCCGTAGGCCATACGCGGGGTGTTGAAGGCGAAACCCGGGAGGCCCTGGCGGTCGAGGAGGATGAGGCCGCCGGTCGCCTTGGTTTTTGCAGCGAGCAGGGCGACAGCGGATTGGGCGGCTTGCGTTGCGGCGGATGATCGCTTGCCGGGCTGGGGCGCAGCATGCTGCGCCCCTACGACGGAAAACGAAGACGCGAGGCCGGGTTGGCGCAGCAGGTCCACCGCATACTTGGACATGACAATCTTCATAATGGCTTCGCCGTAGCCGGTGGCGGAGGCGGCGCCGGCTTCGGAGTCAGCGTAGCAGCCGCAGCCGATCAGCGGGGAATCGCCGACGCGGCCGGGGAGTTTGCAGCAGGTGCCGCCGGTGCTGGTGGCGGCGAATAGCGAGCCGTGGGAGTCGAGCGCGACCGCGCCGACCGTGCCTTGTTCGTGGCCGCGATGATGCTCGGCGGCGTGCTGATCTTTTTTGCAGTGCTGCCAGGCTTCGCGTTCGGCTGGAGCGATCAGCTCTTTGGGATTGCAGAGGGCCATGCCGTTGGCTTTGGCGAATTGTTCGGCGCCTTCGGCGACCAGCATCATGTGGGGGCCGACTTCGTAGAGTTTGCGCGCGAGGCGGATGGGATTGTGGATGCGTTGGACGGCGGCGATGGAGCCGGCGCGTAGGGTGGCGCCGTCCATGACGATGGCGTCGCATTCGACGCGGCCGTCGAGATTGAGGTGCGAGCCGAAACCGGCGTCGAAGACGGGGTCGTTTTCGAGGACGACGATGGCGGCTTCGGCGGCGTCGAGCGCGGAACCGCCGCCGGTAAGGATCGACCAGCCGGCGTGAAGGGCGCGCTGGCAGCCGGACTGGCAGGCTTCGACGGCATCGTCGGGGATGTCCCAGGCGCCGCCATGCACGATGAGGGAGGGTTTTGGCATGCGGAATTGAGGATGGCAGGGACAGTTTGCGGAGGCAAGTAAGGGGAGAGCGGAGTAAGCAAGGGAGTAACGAGGGAAACACCAGCTGCTACGGCATCCTAAGGAAAGAGGACACCGAAGAGGGATCCCTCGCGCGGGCTCGGGATGACGGTCGAGGCTGGTTGGGATTAGACGAAGAAGTCGAGGACGACCAGGATGGGGCCCAAGACCATGAGCAGGGCGGCCCAGCTCAGGCGGCTGCGGGTGACGCGGGTGAAGGTACGGACCAGATGGGTGGGAGTAGCGCGGAGGCGGGACTCTTCGCGGGGGCTGTAGAACGGGCCGATGGCCTGGTGGCGCGAGAAATTGCGGCGCAGGGTACTGGCCTCGTCATCGAGCCAAAGGAAAATATGGTCGCGGCCGCGCCAGATCACCGTGGCGCCGATGACGAATGCGAGATAACCCAGGAATGTCAGCAGGCCGAGCGTGGAGCCCGATCCCCAATACATGGCAAACATGACTGCCTCACAAATGGCCCAATGCACCATTGGCTTAAGTATAGGCCTTCAGTAGCCTTGAATCACGGCTCATCGTGAATGGTGACCAGACGCACAACTTCGAAATCTTTTTGGCCGGCGGGGGTGGCCACTTGAATTTCGTCGCCGACTTTTTTGTTCAACAGTGCGCGGCCGATGGGCGAAGTGGTGGAGATCAGGCCCTTTTCGGCATCGGCTTCTTCGCTGCTGACCAGCTTGTACTCGACTTTGACGGCTTTGTTGGTGTCGAGGACAAGGATGCGCGAACCGTAGCCGGCGCGATCCTTGGGGATATTGCTCAGATTGAGCATGCCGAGATCGCCCATGCGCTTTTTCAGTTGGCCGATGCGGGCGTTGACGAAACCCTGGCGCTCCTTGGCGAACTTGTACTCGGCGTTTTCGGAGAGGTCGCCATGGGCGCGGGCGACGGCAATCTCCTTGGGCAAATCGATGTTGAGCTCGTGCTCGAGGGCGATGATTTCGTCCTGTAACTTCTGCTTGATTTTGGCGAGTGGGTCGGACATGGTCGTCGATTTGACGCTGGGCTGTGCGCGCTTCCTCCGCGGCTTTGGTCTGTGCTGCAATCCAAGTCTATGCTGCAAACTAACATTATAGAGGTTCGTTAATTGCCGCTACAAGCGGCCTTTGCATTGGACGCCAGGGGCGCCTAATTGGGTTCCGGGCGCGGTAATTGTTGATCGTGCGCAGGTTACAGTGCCTGCAGGACGAGCACATCGTAAGGAGCCAGTGTGATCTTGCCGGTGCGCGCGGCGCCAGTGAGAGCATCCTTGTGCTGGCCGGAAAGGGTGATCGCCTGAGGCGCGGCGGTGTGGTTCAGTAGGAAGATCCATTGGGTGTTGCCGGACTTGCGGACGGTACGCTCGACGCCTCTGGGCAGGTCTGCGGCGAGTTTGACGCCGGCGTTGCCGAGCAGCGTGGCGACGACGCGCGCCAGACTGGCGGGGTCGAGATCCGGGCCGATATAGACGGCTTTGCCTTTGCCGAAGGAGTTGCTGGTGATGGCGGGATCGCCGGGATAGCGGCCATTGCTATAGGTGGCGACGACGCTTGCGGTGGAGGGCTGAAGGACGTCGGACCAGAGGCCGGAGCCGCCATCGGGCCCGGTAATGGGCGAGGCGAATTTGACGGCGACTTTTTCGTTATAGAGCGGGACGTAGTCTTTGACGGTGGCCCCCATTACTTCGCGGAGAAGCCCGGGAAGCGGAGTGCCGACGATCTGGCTGCTTTCGTCCTTGGCGCCAAGGCGGAAGCCGGCGACGAAAAGGCCGCCCTTTTCGACAAAGGTTCGAATGCTGGCGGCTTGTTTTTCGGAGAGGAGGTAGTGCAGCGGTGCGAAGACGGCTTTGTAGCGCGAGAGATCCGCTTCGGCGTTGACGATGTCGGCTGCGACGTGAGTGCTACCAATGGCGCCATACCACGAGATGATTTGCGCGAGGTAAGTGAGCTTGTTGTGGCCCGGTTGAATCGCGAGGGCCCAATCGGACTCGGAATCGAGGCACAGGGCAACGTCAGCAGGATAGGAAGAATTCAGAAGGTCGGGGCCGAGTTTTTTGAGTTCGCGGACGGTTTGCGCGATTTCGTCGAAGGCAGGGCTCTTGGAACGGTCGTGCGCGAGCATGCCGTGCCAGTATTCCTCGGCGCCGAAGTTGGCGGTGTCCCAGCGGAAATAGTTGATGCCCATGGCGCCGTGGGCAACGGCCTGGTAACTCCACAGCCGAATTTGTCCTTTATAGGGTTGCGGGGAGAAAAAAGGCTGGCCGGCTTTGCCGGTTTGCTCTTCCATCACGAGGAAGGGCTTGCCGCCTTTGACGCCGCGCATTAGGTCATGGCTTAAGGCGGTGGTAACGGTGACCGCTTCGGGAGGAATCGACTCGGGCATGATGATCTGGAAAAAACCCGGGTAGTTATCTTGAGAGGCGAAGTCGAGGTCGCGGAACAGGTCGCGCTGATCGATGGTGTCCACGAGACCCACGTTGTTGGTGGTGAGGAAATGCTTCGGGCAGGTCTTGCGCAACATGGCGAGCTGTTCGTTGGAGAACGAAACGTTGGCGAAGGACTGATAGCGGTTGTAGTCGAGGGCGAGGCCGGGATTGGGATCAGCGTTGGAGGGCAGCGGGACGGGAATCTGGCTGAAATCGGTGTAAACCTGGCTCCAGAACGAAGTGCCCCATTCGCGATTGATCTTGTCAAGGTTGCCGTATTTTTCGCGCAGCCATTCCTGAAAACCGGCGCGGCAGAATTTGCAGTAGCAGCGCCCCCACTTTTGCAGGGTGAACTCGTTGTCGATCTGCCAGCCGATGATGCCGGGCGTGTCGGCAAAGGCACGGGCCATTTCGGTGGCGACCACCAGTGACAGACGCCGGTAGGTCTTGTTCGTGGGGCAAGTGAAGCGGCGGCCGCCGGGCTGCACGGTCATGCCCTGATCGTTGACCAGCAGCACTTCGGGATATTTCGCGGTGAGCCAGGGCGGAGGCGCGGCGGAAGGCGTACCGAGAATTACCTGGATGCCGTGCTTCTGCAATGTTTGCACCGAGCGGCGCAGCCACGTGAAGTCGAACTTGCCTTCCGACGATTCCATGAGGACCCAAGCGAATTCCGCGACGCGAACGTTGGTGAAGCCGACTTCGGCGATCTTGCGGGCGTCTTCTTCCCACAGGGATTCCGGGGTCTGATCGGGATAGTAGTCGACGCCGAGCAGGAGTGGGACTGACGGCGCGGACGCTTCCGGAAGGGAATTCGCGCGAAGAGCGTGCGCCCAAAGCGAAGGATGCACGCCGGCGGCGGCGAGACCGAAGGCGGTATTGGTCAGAAAATGTCTTCTGGTGATCACGTTTGGGCGCGACCTCGTTTCGTAGATGTGAACGCCCTACGCGCACGCGGAGGCTGAGGCGTGATCGTAGAGAGGAATTGTCGGACGCGGCCTTCGGAGCACGCCACGAACCGTTGAACGCGATGCGCTATCTTCCGGCGCGACTCAGGCAGTGTCAAGCAAGCCTGGTTCGCAGCGGAGCAGCGCCTGCGAAAAACCCCTAGCGGACCTTTACTTCGACGGTTTGCGAGGTCTTGTTGCCGGAGGCATCTTCGGCGGTGAGGGTGTAGACGGTGTCTTTCTGGGGAGTGACTTCGACGCAGCGAGCGTGGGAGGGCCAGACGGGATTTGGCTGGGGCTCGAGCGTCACGGTTTTGGCGTTGGCCACGCCGTAGCAGAGTTGAGCGGATTGGCCGCGCGCAACGATGCCTGGATTCGCGTACAGAGCTTGAATGGCGAGCTCCTTGCCGCCGAGCTGCTCGAGGGCGGCGCGATCGCTGTCGTGCTGTTTCTGCGCGCGCTCCTGCGCAGTCTGACGATCGATCTGGCGATTCTGCTGCCAGCGGGAAAACAGGATCCAGCCGACGGCAATGGTGGCGATCATCAGCGCGATCGACGAATACAACAATGGGTTTTTAAAGACGGGATTTCTGAAGATGGATTTCGATGCTTGTTGGGGGCCGGCAAACATGGGCTTCAGATTACCGTGGGCTGAGGGGAAACGCGCCAGCTGAATTTCTTGTTGGATTTATAGTTCCACATGCTGACGATGCCGATGGCGATCAAGTTGGCGAGATAACGATTCATGTGCAGCCAGTTGAACTCGATATTCAGAATCACGACGTTGAAAAAGATCCCGAGCGAACAGATCAGGTTGAATTTGAAGAAGCGCCGAATGCGATCTTCGAGCGCGCGTTGATGGCGCGAGACGGCACCGAAGGTCCACAAATCATTCCAGATGAAATTGTTCAGGAGCGCGGTCTCGGCAGCCAGGATCTTGCTGCGCGTCAAGCCCCACCCAAGCATGCGTGGATCGCTGAAAACGAACAAGAGGGTCATGTCGATGGCCAAGCCGGTGCAGCCCACCACACAGAAATGGACGAAGCGGGATTCGTGCAGGAGCAGCAGGCGCGAATGCGCGAAATGCTTAAGCCGCTGCGACAGGGTCAATTGTTGAATGGAAATGTTGAGTCTCTTCATAGGAAATCGTGGGGTAGTTAGATTAGAGGGGTTGTGGGAAGAAATGGTTTGCGGAGGTCGCAGGCGAATATCGGGCAGTACCGAAGGTTCACCGGGCGGAAAGGGAGAGAACTTGCAGCTACGTGCATGGACTGCTGTATTCAAGGAAGATCTAGAGCCTTCTAGCCTGGACGTTCGAATTTTGGACCGTCCGCTACCAAGCCAAATACCAGTCGACAGGACGCCCGCTGGGCTCATGCAAGAACAGCACTACTCCGCGCCGAGAAAGGCGTAACGCAACAAAAACAGAGCGCTGAGTATCCAGACTAACGGGCTGATCTCGCGATATTTTCCGGTTCCCACCTTAATGAAGGTGAAGGAGAGTACACCGAGGCTGAGGCCGGTGGCGATGCTGAAGGTGAGCGGCGTGGCGACCAGCGTGAGGAACGCGGGGAACGCCTCGGTGAAATCATCCCAGCGGACGCGGGCGACGGCGCCGCACATTAGCGCGCCGACGAGAATCAACGCCGGGGCGGTGGCGTAAGCCGGAATGGCGGCGACCAGCGGCGCGCAAAACATCGCAATCAGAAAAAATGCGGCGATCACCAGGTTGCCGAGGCCGGTGCGCGCGCCGGCGGCAACTCCGGCGGCACTCTCGATATAGCTGGTAACGGTGGAAGTGCCGGCGAGCGCGCCAAACATGGTGCCGAACGCATCGGCGACCAACGCGCGGCTGGCGCGCGGGAGTTTTCCATCGCGCAGGAAGCCACCTTGTTCGCAAACACCCACTAGCGTGCCAACGTTGTCAAAGAGATCGACGAAAAAGAAGACGAAGATCAATTCGCCGAGCCTGAGCTTGAAAGCGGAGCGGAAGTCGAGTTGGAGGAATGTGCTGGAGGGATGCGGCAGCGAGAAAAGATGCGCAGGCCAATGCGCGAGGCCGAGGGGAATTCCGGCAACGGCGATAGCGATGATGCCGAGGAGAATGGCGCTGCCGATTCGGCGGGCCATGAGGATGGCGATGATGACCAGGCCTAATGCGGCGAGCAACACTTGCGGGTCGGATGCTTTGCCGAGTCCCACGAATGTGGCGGAATTGGCAACGATGATTTTTGCGTTGCGCAATCCGATAAAGGCGATGAACAGGCCGATGCCCGCGGCGGTGCCGTGTTTGAGACAGTCCGGAATGCCGTTGACGATCTGCTCGCGGATGCTGGTGAGCGTGAGAAGCAGGAAGAGCAGGCCGGAGAAAAATACGACGGCGAGAACGGTCTGCCAGGGGACGCCGCGGCCGATGACGATGGAATAGGTGAAGTAGGCGTTGAGGGACATGCCGGGCGCCAGGGCGATGGGATAGTTGGCCCACAAGCCCATGATCAACGTAGCGAAGGCAGAGGAGATGCAGGTCGCAAAGAGAACGCCTTCCACGGGCATGCCAGCTTCGGCAAGGATGCGGGGATTCACAACCACGACGTAGGCCATGGTCATGAACGTGGTCAGGCCGCCAAGAAACTCCTGGCGCACCGTGGTTTTGTTTTCTGAAAGACGGAAGAGGCGTTCAAGCAACAGCTTTCCCCGGATCAAAAATGAGCGCCACTATAGGTCGCGAGTTCCGCGGCGTCAATGTGGGCGAAGAGGACGCGGGCGCAAGGATGAGATCCCTTGTGATCGAGTATGGGAGCCGGCCGCGGTCAATTTTTGCATCACTCCAAATTAAAGTTTGGCGAGCAGGCGTCTTTCCTTCACAGCACGTTGTGGACTAGTCTTGGGCCACCGATCTGGTCGGTGTGTGCCGGGCCGCCGCTTCTTGAACTTTTAGAAAAGGGCTGGAGGACTACGTGAGATTGGATCGCAGCGTGCTATTTGTTTCACTGATTTGCGCATTGTGGTGTCCGCGTCTTGCGAGTGCGCAAGTGCGGCCGCCGGAACACCCGTTGGAGGGCCTGATGTCGGCGGAATACTGGACGGTGCATGAGGTATTGCAGGCCAGCGGGAAGGTGGACGCCGATACCCTGGTGATGAGCGTGCTGTTGCACGAGCCGGCGAAGGAAACTGTGCTGGCGTGGAAGGCGGGCGATCCGATCACGCGGAAAGCGGATGTGATGCTGATGCGCAAGGGAGTGGTGACGGAAGCTCGCGTAGACATTGCCGAACGCAAAATCGAATCGTGGAAGGAAGTGAAGGGCGTGCAGGCGCCGATTTTTGTCAGCGAATTGTTTGAAATGGGCGAGATGGCCAAGAACGATCCGCGGATGCAGGCCGGGTTTGCGAAACGCGGCATCAAGGACATGACTACCGTCGAGTGCGTGGCCCTCCCTTTTGGTTACTTCGCGCTGCCGGAGATGGAGGGGCGCCGTATTTTGTACGGCGGATGCTCCGACAAGCGCGGCGCGTTTCTGAGCTGGGGGCGGCCGATCGAAGGTTTGTACTTCGAAGTGGATGCCGTCGAGAAGAAAGTGCTGAAGGTCATCGATCAGGAAGTGATTCCGGTGCCGCAGAGCGCGATCAATTTTGAGGAGGCTCCGGCGAAAGCTCGCGCGGGAAGCAAGCCGATTGAAATCGTGCAGCCGCAAGGCCCGGGCTTTACGCTTCGGGACAACGGAGAAGTCCGGTGGCAGAACTGGGATTTTCGCGTGCGGCTGGATGCGCGGGTTGGGCCGGTGGTGAATCTGGCGCAGCTGGACGACGGCGGAAAGATGCGATCGGTGTTGTACGAGGGATCGATGTCGGAGCTGTTTGTGCCGTACATGGATCCATCGGAGAGTTGGGCGACGCGTGTGTTTATCGATGCCGGAGAATTTTTTCCGGGCGGGGTGCTGCGATCGATGCAGGCGGGTGTGGATTGTCCCACGAATGCGGAATATATCGACGATTTCTCGACGAACGAGCAGGGCATCCCGATGGCGCGGCCGCGCATGGCGTGCCTGTTCGAAAATGTGAGCGGCAGCCCGGCGTGGCGGCATTTTGAGTCCGAGCAATTGTGGGGACGCCCGAACCGGACACTGGTCTTGCGGACTGCGGCGGTAATCGGCAACTACGACTATCTGCTGGATTGGAGATTTGAGCAGGATGGATCGATTCGCGTAGCCGTGGGGGCGACCGGCATTATCGAAACGAAAGGCGTGAAAGAGAAAGGGCTCTCGGCAGAACACGTTGAAGGAAAAGATGAATACGGGCACTTCGTAGGAGAAAATACCGTCGGGGTGGATCACGATCACTTTTTTTCGTTTCGGCTTGATCTCGACGTGGATGGACAGAAAAACTCGTTTATGGCCGACAGGTTGGAGAAGCGCGAGCTGCCGGCTTCGACGCACCGTAAAAGCATCTGGGTGGTGAAGCCGGCGATGGCCAAGACCGAGCGCGACGCAATGATCGACATTCACCTGGAGCGGCCGTCGATGTGGATGTTCGTGAATCCGAACGTGCGGGGGCCGCTGGGTTATCCGACCGGCTACGAGATTATGCCGGGGACGACTGCCGCGTCATTGCTCGATCCAGAGGACGGGGTGCAGAAAGTCGGCGCGTTTTCGAACCACCAATTATGGGTCACGCCGTATCGGGGGGACGAATTGTATGCGTCGGGGGTGTATCCGATTCAGAGCAAGGGTAACGACGGACTGGCGGCGTGGACCAAGGCGAATCGGCCGATCGAGAATACGGACATCGTGGCGTGGTACACGATGGGATTTCATCACGTGCCGCGCGCGGAGGATTGGCCGGTGATGCCGGTGATGTGGCACGACTTTGTGATCCGACCGTTCGATTTTTTCCCGCAGAACCCAGTAATGACTTTGCCAATGAAGCCGTGAAGCGGTACGAAGGGCGGCGTTGTGTGCCGCAACGCCGCTCGACGAGCGAGTTGTGGAGTGCGGCGGCGTGCCACCGCTTTTGCGATTCGTGCCGAACTCGGCTGCCAAAGCGGAGCGCAGAGCTCCCTCTATTTCTGCTCGTCAAACACCACTTTGCCGGCGACCATAGTGAGAACGACATGAGTCTTGCTGATAGCTTCCGGCGCGGCCGCGAACACATCCTGTGAAAGAACCGCGAGGTCGGCCTCCTTGCCGACTTCGAGCGAGCCAAGCTGGTTTTCTGAGAAACGCGCGAAGGCCGAACCAAGCGTGTAGGCCTGGATGGCCTGCTCGACGGTGAGGCGCTCCTCGGGAATGTAGGAGGAGAGCGTTGGCACGGCGCCGCCTTGTCCAGCGCCATCGAAGACCCCTCCGACGATCGCGCTCGCGGTAGCTGATTTCCAGATCTGGCGGCGAACTAACTGCTGAATGCCGACGAACGGATCGGGTGGAAAGGTGCAAGGCCAATCACTGCCGAACGCCAGGCTTGCTCCACTTTTCAGCAGGCTGCTCCAACGGTCGGTCGGCGTTTTGTCCTGGGGGTCGAAGTTGGATCCGATGTCGCTGCAGCAGAACGAGGGTTGCGTGCTGATCAGTACGGAGAGCTTGGCGAAGCGCGGCAGATCGGCGGTCGGGAAAATCTCACCATGTTCCATGCGAAGACGCCGGTCACGCTGCCCGTTGGCTTTCGCCACTTGCTCGTAGGCATCCAAAACCATGTGTGCGGCATCGCCGCGGAGCGCGTGGGTCATGATCTGAAAGCCGCGCTTGTCCAGTTCGAGCACTAGCTTCTTGTATTCGGCGGGTTCGTAGGTGAGCGGGGGGAACATGCCGCTGCCGCCGTCGGCGAAGAACTTCACGAGATTCGCGGAGACCCAGTCATCGTGATACTTCGTGCGGGCTTGCTCGAGTTGGGAGAGGAATTGGGGCGTGAGGTGATGATTGACCGCGACGGCGCCGAAGGAATTGCGCGTGCGCACGGTGAGCTCGCCACGATCGCGCAGAGCAGCGTACAGCTCGATCTCGGCGAGGTCGCCGGTGGCATTGACGACGCTGGTGATGCCAAAGCGATTCAGGTAGCGGGAGGCTTCACGAAGCAGTGCAAGTTTCTCATCAGGGGTTAGAGCGGCTAACACGGCGCGCTCTTCGAGTTCCATCGCCGATTCGAGCAGGATTCCGTTTGGATGGCCGCTGGCGTCACGGATGATGTTGCGCTCTTCGGCCGGGTCCTCCACCGGTCGATCGGTAATGCCGGCGAATTCGAGCGCCTTGGCATTCACCCACAACGCGTGCTCGCTGGTGTTGTGAATAATCACGGGCCGATCTGGGACGGCGCGATCGAGCAATTCATGCGTCGGAGTTGCAGGCACAACGGTGCCGAAATCGGCGCGCCCGATCAACACCTTGTCGTGCAGATGACCCGCGGCGTAGGCCTTGATTTTTTCGACCAGCGCATCCGGATGGTCAGCAGTGATGCTTGCGTCGGGCGTCGAGAGATTGAAGCCGTGCAGCTCCATGGCGCCAAACCACATGTGCGTGTGGGCGTCGGAAATCCCGGGGATTACCGTTCGACCGTTCAGATCGATGACGACGGTATTCGCCAGTTTGCGGCCCAGAATTTCCTGGTCGCTTCCAACCGCGTCGATCCGCGTCCCGGTGATGGCCACCGCCTGGGCCCAGGGCGCTTTGGCATTCCCCGTGTAGATGTGGCCGTGAATCAGCAGCGTGTCGCTTCCGTGCGCCGCTATCGGCAGGAGCAAGGCAATCAGCAACGGGAGCGCAGCGACACGCAGTGCCTGGAATACCCTAAGTGCACGCATCGGTTCACCGTAGACCGGAAGGATTCAACCGCGCGCGATTATTCACACAATTGGCGCGAACCTCAATTTAAATTTCTTTTTCGCCGGCATTCGGACTTACGGAAATCAAGGTTGATTGTCGGAGTCGGGAAGGGCGAGCAAGAGGAGAACGATGCCGACGACGGTGAACGTGCGGAAACCGGCTTCCTGACCGTTCCAGGTTTTCGACTGCCACATGAGGAACCACTCGCCGCCAATGCTGAGGAACGCCACCAGCCACATAAGCAAGCTCAGGGTGAGCGCGGCGACTGCAGGGCGCTTGGCCCGATGGAACTCCACAGCCGATGCCCGCAGGGCGCGCGCGAGACGCACGCCGCCGAACCAGCAGAGAAGCATCGTGAGCGTTTCCCACGCAATAATGCAAACGTAAAACGCAGTGTGAATGGCCGGTGAGTTCACCGCGCGCCACATCCCGCTATTGCCGGGGAAGGTCGAATCCATCCTCAGAACGTGGCGTATGAATTGGTAATTGGAGTTGTAATCGGTGAGGTTGTTGAAGACGACGAAGGTGTAGAACAGCGCGACGCCAAACACCAGCGAGAGTTTCGCGATACGAAGCGTCACCGTCCGGCCTTCTGTGCGGGCGGCGATTTCGAAGCTGCGGATTCCGCGAAGGTCCGAAAGTAGGCGTTTAAGGCGGCAATGGTTGCGTCGTCGTAGGCCGGGAAACCGGGCATCTCCGCTTTTGCATTCTTCGATTTGGGATTGCGAATGTAGGAGGCGAAATAATCGGGCAAGGCGTTCGCCCAAGTGGCAAGAACGGTCCACGGACGTCCGGATTTCTGTCCGCCTTCGTCGCGCAGATTGTGGCAACGGAAGCAATTCTGCTGCGCGATTTTGTAACCTGCCTGCACCGCGGCATCTTGCGCCCGCGGCCCCTGCGGAGCGATAGCACCGAGGAGCGCTTGTTGGTCGCGAAATTCAAGGCGAATGACGCCCCACGGAACTTGCGGTTCGTCGGCGTGCGAAAGAATTTTGAAGCTGGGCGTGAATTTTGGGTGGGAGATCAAGTATGGACCCATGTCCAAGCCAAGGCCCTTGGAATCTTTGGGCCAGCGATCGGGTGGCTGGCCATTGATCAGCAGCACGAGGAGCGGACGATGCGCGGAAAGATAGTCGCGCGGATAGCTGGCGCGGTAACGATCGACGCAGATGGCCACGACCATGTCCGAATCGGGCGACGCGGCCAGCTTGTTGCGGAGCTCGTCGAGAGAGATGCCGCTGATTTTTGTGGGAGCAGTCAAATTGGCATCGTCAGAGACCGTATACGTCAACTGCGGAAGCGTCCGTAGATCCTCGCGAGTGAGGTACCGTATAGAGCCGCGCGGCAGGCCCGCCAGATCGCCGGCAACTTCGAGATCACGGGCGGAGGTGCGTGACGTGCGTAAAGTAAGTCGAGGAGGGCGCGCGGATGCGGGGATCACGAATGAAAAAATGGCGGATGAGCTGAGAGCGACAAGAAAGGTGCAGACCAGCGTGCTGGAGACCCGCGGCATGGCACATGCTAGCTCACGATTGCCTTGCGGCAAGCAAAAAATCGCGTAGGCGAAAGGTGGAGATCAATATGACGAGCGGCGCGGAAGCACGATTGCAGGAATTGGGATTGGTTTTGCCGGCATTGCCCGCTACGGGAGGAAACTACGTGCCGGCAAAAACGGTTCAGTGCATGGTGTATCTTTCGGGCGTGATTTCCACCGGACCGAATGGAGTCATTACTGGAACCGCGGGTGCCGACAAGACCGTGGAGGATGGCTACGCAGCGGCGCGGGCGTGCGCGCTGATACATCTGGCGGTGCTGAAGAAACCTCTGGGCTCGCTGGACGCGGTGAAGAGCATTGTGGGCGTGAACGGCTACGTGAACGCGACGGCGGGTTTCGCGGATTCGCCTGCGGTGATCAATGGCGCGTCGGATCTTTTCCTGCAGGTGTTTGGCGAAGCGGGGCGGCACGTGCGCGCCGCCATCGGAGTGCCAGCGCTGCCTCGCAATGCGCTGGTCGAAGTGCAGGTTTCCGCGGAAATCTAGAGGCACAAGGCACGATGCCCGCGCATGCGCAGCGCAAATGCGGCTAAAATGCTCGCCGTGACTGCCACACACAGTCCGCTGCAAGCGTTGCGCACAGCGTTGGCCGGCGGCGAAATCACGCCGAAAGCTGCGGCAGAGCGTGCCCTGCAGCTGGCGAACAGCAACGCCGGCAAGAATGTATATATCTCGCGGAATCGCGAGCACGCCTTCCGCGACGCGGAAGAGCTACGCCAAAAATCCCCCGACGGCACGAAGCCAGTGCTCTACGGCGTTCCCGTTTCCCTCAAAGACTGTTTCGATCTGGCCGGTTACGTCACCACTTGCGGGTCGCGCTTCTACGCCGATCGCAATCCTCCCGCGCCGGAGGATTCCGCCGTTGCCGCACGCTTGCGCTCCCAGGGCGCCGTCGTCGTCGGCAAGACGCACATGCATCCGCTCGCGTACGGCATCACCGGCGAAAATCCGGACTACGGGGACAGCACGCAACCTCGGGATCCTAGCTCCCTCACCGGAGGCTCGTCCAGCGGGGCCGCTGCCAGCATCCAGGAAGGCTCTGCGCTGGCCGCCATCGGCACGGACACCGGAGGCTCGATTCGCGCGCCTGCCGCGTTATGCGGCCTCGCGGGCTACCGCGCCTCGATCGAGCTTGCGCACGAATGCGATCTATGGCGCGGCGGAGTCCATCTCTCGCAAACCTTCGACACGCTTGGCTGGCTCTTTCGCGATCTGCGCGATGCCCCAATACTGGCGAACGCCTTGTTCGGAGTTGCTGTCTCGCCCGTGACCAGCAAGCGTTTGCGGGTCGCTTGCGTAAGCGCCGAGTTCACTCAGGATAGCGACGCTATCGTTCAGAACGGCTTTCACGACTGGCAGCAGCGGCTGCGTGAGGATGGCGGTGCGGAAATCGTCGCGTTCGACTCCGCCTTCTGGGAAGACGCCATGAGCATCTACGCGCCCATCCAGGCCAGCGAAGCTGCGGCGATTCATGCGCCCGCCACCGGCGGGGATTTCTCGCACTTTGAAAAATCCATCGCCGAGCGTCTCAGCTGGGGCGCGTCTCTCAGCATACGGGAGCTCGCCGCATTTCGCGCGCGTCACGCTGCATTCCGCGATCGCATGGATGCGTTGCTGAGTGAACACGACTTCCTGATTGCCCCGTGCGCTCCGGTGTCCCGGCTCGCCGCCGGTGCCGACCACAGCGACACTAGGCGCGCGATCCTGCGCTACACTACGCCTGCAAGCCTCGCGGGCGTTCCCGTGATCGCGCTGCCCGCCGCAAACGGCGCCGGCGTGCAATTGATGGCGGCTCGCGGTGCCGATCCGAAACTGCTTGCGTACGCCGCGCAACTCGGAGCCTGCCTTCCGACCTGATGTACGCATGCGCACATCAAGATTGCAGGTCATTCAGGGAGTGACGCTGTTATCCGCCGTCGGAATTGTTTCGATTCTTACCCTGGTCTGCTGGGTCAACTGCGCAAGCCAGGCTTGGATACGATCCTTCTTGTCCGTGTCAGGGTTTTGCAGGTAAGCGCGAAGTTCGGCGATGGCGCGATCGGTCTCACCGCGATGTTGCAACGCGTTGGCGAGTGGCAGACGGGCAGCCGGAATTTCCGGCGAGGCGTCAGTAAGAAGGCGGACCGCTTCCGTCGTGTATTGCTTCCGCATCACGAGGATGCGGCCCAAAGTGAAGCGAGCGTCGGATTGCTGAGGTTGCAGTTCGAGGACTTGGCGCGCGGCCACTTCCGCTTCGGGAAGGCGATCGAGCAGAATCATCACCATCGCCAGATTGTGATACGGGGTCTCCAGATTAGGACGCAGTGCGATGGTCCTTTGCAGCTCGGTTACCGCGCGATCGTATTCCTTCAAATTGATGTACATGCTGCCAAGGTTGTTGTGGGCCTGCACGAAGTCGGGTGCGATCTTCGCAGCTTTCTCCAGATGATTGGCGGCGCCGCGAAAGTCGCCGGCGTCAAACGCCTTCATGGAGCGATCGAATTCCTTGATGGCTTTGGCGGGGATGCGCAACGCGCGCTGGTCGATGGTGCCTGCCGGGGCTGATGCCGGAGGCACAACCGAAGTATTGAGCTCAAATTGCAAAAGGCTGTGGGATAGTTGGGCTTGAGAGAAGCGGTCGTAACCGTTATGGCCGCGCCCGGGTACGAATTGAGCGGAAAGCGTCGAGCCGCATAGAACCAGGGCGCCACCAACCAGAAAAATCCGATACATTCTCATAGGGACTCCTTCGGTGGACGACCGGCTACCCATGCGGAAGCGAGGCGTTCGCCGTTGCGATGCAGGGTCGGAGGCCGCTAGCATGAGGCGGGGTTAAATGAACAGGGTGCCCGCAAGGGCAGCAATCTCGTGAAGATCGGCTTTCGCTCCGGCGGCCAAACCAGAAGCGGGGTCGACCTGTTTAACCCCTCATTGCTGCGCGATCCTTCTTCCTAAACTTACTGACGCAGCGATGCCCGCCTTGTTTAGCAGGCAACGCACTTTCGATTATCTTTTTACAACTCGCCGCAAAAGAGCGGCGAGATCGGGGATGGCTGCATTTGCGACGAAAGAAAAATGGCAGGGCCTCGACATGAATCGAGAGATAGCAACGAACGGCCACGTCTAAAGTGAGATAAATCACACGTAACTTTATGAATTTCGTATGTGCAGGCGGCAGATGTAGCGTTCCGTTTTTGCAAAAACGCGGGCGGGGAGTTGCGTTTGGGGTTGCGGCTAATGCCTGGGGCTTGTCGGCTGAGAGTTCAGCAACTGCAAGTTTTCGCGGGCCAGCTCATTTTCGGGGTTGAGTTTGAGGGCCCGTTGGAAGTGAAGGCGAGCTTCGGTGCGATTGCCGGTTTCCGCCAGGGCGCTGCCAAGATTGGCCTCCGCACTGGAATCTTCCGGATTCAGGCGAACGGCGGTGCGAAAGTGCGCCAAAGCCTGACCAAAGTCACCCTGTGAGGCCAGAGCGTTGCCGAGGTTGTAGTGCGCGTCGAAATAGTCGGGGCGAGCTTTCAGGGCGGCGTCGAGGTGCGGAATCGATTCGCCTACCCGGCCCGAAGCCAGCAGCGCTGCGCCGAGAGCATTGTTGGCAATCGCGTCGCCGGGGCGAATCCGGAGAGCCTGAAGAAAGTGGTTGATGGATTCGTTGAGCTGGCCACGCATTTGCAGCAGCGCCGCAAGATTGTATTGGGCTTCAAAATCCTCCGGATTCTTCTGCAGGTTATGGCGGGCCATGGCCTCCTGAATGACCGCTCGCGGATCAGATCCAGGTGACGCTTTAGGCAGAACCTGCAGCCACAAGTGCGCCATTTCGTCGACCGCTCGGTTGCCTCCGTGCACCCGCTGCGGAGGATGATTCGGATTGCGGACGTTCTCCGCGGAATTGTCGTACACGAAGCGCATGGAAATCTGTGTGCCCGCTGGCAAGGAAACCGGCTGGGCGTAACGGAACACCGCCTGCCAATTCAGATCCCAGCGGCGGATGTGGATCAAGGTTTTCGTCGTGCCCTCGGGGAATGTAGCCAAGGCTTGCAGATCGCTACCCAGATAATGCGCGTGCGGATAGATCGCCAGGACGTTCACATCGACGGGGATCGTGAAATCGTCTGTGACGAGAAATTCCTTTGTACCCGCGGGGATATCCAGCGCTCGATCGTTTTCCATTTGGAGCAATATGGGATGCAGGGTCGCGGGCTTGTCGGTGAAGTACAAACCCAACGACGGCTGGATCGACTCCGGCTTACCAGACGGCTGCAGATGGGTGTTGAGGACCAGATCGGTGCCCTTGTCGAGCCGCAGCGCCATGCCGTCGGGTTCCACATAGGGCGCTGATCCCGGCTTCCAGAAAAGGAAATGGCTATCTGGATCGAAGACTTCCGACGCGATGATCAGCTCCATCCCTGCAAAGCCCGCGCCCGGCTGCTTCTCCTGATGACGCGCGTTCTCCCCGCGGTCGACCAGGACATTGGCGTGATGCACCAGGCGCTTGTCGCCAGGGCGAATTTCGATGGCTTTCAGCCAGCGGGTGCGATCAACGGGAGCGCGAAAGACGAAATTCCAATAGGTATCCGAGCCACTGGCGGGCAGCGTGTAGGGCGTTTGTGCGCGCGCGATCACATCGGGTTTGCCGAGTTGCCAGCCCTCGGCAAACTGCGGCTTCGGCGGCAGGTCGGCGAGATCTCCTTCGGGCGCGCCCTGAGCGACCCAGCTTTGCAGGATCGCAATTTGTTCGGGGGTCAGTCGCAAGTCGTCGGCAAAGGCAAAATCACCACGCTCAGGAAGCCATGGCGGCATGATGCGCATGCCGGTGACCGCGGCGATTTGGCCGGCGTGCGTTTTTGCATCCGTGAAAGTCAGCAAGGAAAACGGCGCGGCTTCGCCGGGATGATGGCAGGGCGCGCAAGAGTGAAACAAGATCGGCGCAATGTCATGAGTGAAGGTGACGGTCCGCGCCACCTGGTCCTGACTGCGCCACGCAGGTTGGGACTTGGGTGAATTAGAGGCTGTGGTGTCGTGCGGCAGCGCGGCGGCGCCAACGGCGAACCCCACCGCCACCAGCAGTAGTGCACCGGCAACCCAGGTGCTCGTGCGCGCCCCTTCGCGAGTCATTCCAGATCCGAAATGTAGCACCCGACCGCGGGCACGGCGTCCGCGGGTAGAGATTTGCCATGGAGTGCCGCCTGGATGGCATCGTCGAGCTCGTGCGTGGTAGGCGCGCGGCGCGCGCGGCCGAAGTCTTCATAGAGATCGTCAATCCGCCCGTGATAAATGAGGCGGCGATTCGCGTCGAAGACTGCCGCTTCCGGCGTGATTGCGGCATGGCTTTTTTTGGCCAACGAATGCTGCAGATCGCGAGCGGCAGGAATTTTGAAGCCAAAGTCCCGTTCGTGCTTGCGGATCATTTCCGCCGATTCGTTTCGCGCCGGATAGATCAGCCAGAACGAAGCCTTGTCTACATACGCCGCACTGAGCCGCTTGATTGTCGGGGCATAACGATTGGAAATCGGGCAGTCGGTGCGCACAAAGATCAACACGGTGATCTTGCCGGGGACAGATTGCAGCGGATCCACTGGCGCCCCGGACAAATCCACCACCGGAGCTTGCGCGGCGATGATGGCATTGCCGGTGAAACAGAAATACCCAGCGACCGCGAAAACGATCAGCGTGAATGCAAGCAATCGGAAGGAATGAAGGCCACTACCCATTTGTGCCCGAGCCTCTCGAGCCATCTGGCATCTTATGCCGGAGCAAACGACCTGTCTATTTCGACGAAGCCGCCGCTCTGCCCACATGAAAATACGGCTTTACGTAACGCCGTGAGTAGCTGCGGTGAAATCCCAGGAAGCGGAGCTTGCAACGGAGGCATTCGTACGGCCACACGAACGCGAGCCGATGCACAACTTGTTCGTGGAATCCTCGGCGCGGTGCGCGGCGCACGATCGAACTCTGGCACTGCGGGCACTCCTTCATCCTCTTCGCAAACCAGAGTTTCATGGTCAATACCCGGACCACATTTCTTGCGCGACGTCTTTGTGTAACACGCCGATTCCCCAGGCTCAACGAAAGCGAGCAAGAGCGTTTCACGTCAGATACTAGTCGCAAAGAAATGTGACGTCGCCGCGGCCGGGAGCTGTTACTGCAGCAGGCGAACGGAATTTCTTGAATTGTTGAGAGGTTAGCGAAGGTCGCCGGGCTCGATGCCGGCTTTGCGAGCAGCATCTAGCAACTGGTCGATGGCGTCTTCGAGTCTCTTCTTTTTCTCCTGTAAGCGCCGGAGCTGTTCTTCGACCGAAGAGGAATCGTAGTTGAAGGTGTTAGCCTGCAGCCCGCCGGCGCTCTTGGCTTCGCCTTTGCTTTGCGCTTTCAGATCGGAATATTGCTTGTTGACGATGTTGAGTTGCCCTTGCAGGCGGTGAAGCTGGTCACGAAGACTGGCGACAACTTTAGGATCAATCGATTCGATCGTGGCGGCGGGCTTGGGCGAAACCTTTGAGCCTTTGCCGCTCGGGGTCGCGCTGTTGGCCGAGCCGACCACCGAAATCGTGCCGCTCGCGTCGCTGACATTATCGTTGGTCCACGTCTTTTTCGGTTTGGGTTTGGTCGATGAAGTCGAAGAAGAAGACGGTGCGGGCGTTGCGGCGGGAGCCGAAGCAGGGCTCTGTGCCTGCGATGAGGGCTGCGACGCGTCCTGCCAAGACGGCGTGCGAGCGGAAGCCGCACCAATGGGCATGGCTGTGAAAAGTAAAACGGAGGCTGCAACCGCAAATTCGCGACCCATAACTACTCCCACCGAACAGGTGAGCGCTCACGCTGGTTATGTTCCGAGTATAGCGAGCGAGGCTTATGGCTCGGCGACCGTGGCGCGGAGCTTGCCCAATTCAGCACGGATGGTGACCAGCGCTTCTTTGGGTGGGCCCACGTAGTGGTATTGCGAGTAGAAGGTCCGCTCGTGAATCCCGAACGAGACAAACAGCCGCCGCCCGTCGAAATCATACTGCGCGTAAGACGGGAACCACACACCTGACGCCATCTCGTAGCGCTCCTGCATCAAGTGGCTGCCCTTGTAAATCTTGGCGAGAAATCCTCCGATGGAGATGTCTTCGGTGACCTCGAGTTCAGCGCGTGCGAGCTGCGCGGCTGCTTCATCGATCCACAGGAATCCGCGCACTTTCGCGAAAATCGATGTCGCGCGCGATGTCGCCTTGAAGGCGGGATTTGGTTCCATGCGAAACTTAGCCAGAACGCGATCGGCGCGCATTTCCCGTGCAATGTAGGTAAAAGTAAAAGCATTGCGCGCCTCGTCGATCAGATCGGCGCGCTCTTTCTGTTTTTTATCGACTTTGTCGTAGGCCTCGCGTTGGGAACGGCCGCTATCGGACGCCCAGAGCAAGGATTTCTCCAGCTTCTCCAGGTCCGTGCGATAGGCGACATTGTCGGCGGGCTTGCCTTCTGATCCAAGCGGAATGCGTACCGTACCCGTTCCCGCGGGAACGGAGCGCGTGATTTTTATTTCCGGAGGCGTGCCCGGTGGGCCCTTGCGCGATTCCACGCGTTCGACGCGTTCGTAAATTAGCTGCGCTTGTTCATTCTTTTTCTGATTGGCAATGACCCTATCGAGAAGGGCTTGTTTTTCCGCCTCGCTGGGAGCCGGCAGCTGGATCTCCGGCGGTGCGACCTGTGCCGGAACTTGGCCAGGGCAACCCAGCGCGAGGATCAGAACGAAGACAGAAATCGGAATCGCCAGCCGCATAAGCACGCGTAAACAAGCTCCGTCAGACTAACTTGGTTGGATTCGATGAGTGCATGGATTGTTGCACGCGTGCGCTGTGGCGGCACGAAAGCGTCAACCCTGCAACGTTCCTCAGATTTGTCGATGCCATGTGCCCAGCTTCCTCCCACACGCCCCCGCAACTCCCCGAGCGCAGGATCTACTGTTTCGGTTTGTCGCCGGATTTCTGCTGTTGCTGCGCTTCCTCGGTCCACGGCGGAGTGATCCCGTTCATGCGTGCGTACGCGATCGACTGGCCCAGGTGTTCGCCGGTATGACCGGTAACCATGATGAAAGCGCCGCGCTGTGTCGTTTGGCGGCCGAACACCTTCATGGGCTTGTCTGAGTCTGCATCACTGAGCGCCAGTATCGCCTGGCGGAAGTGTGCGAACGAGTCCTTAAGACCTTGCACATCCTTGGCTTTGTCGAGGGCGTTGGCACCGATGGACTTGGGATCCACTCCGGCAGGAGGTTGCGTCCCGAACGCGCGAGCGATCCCGTAGTTGGCGCCTATGATGTGCGCGAAGACCTCGCCGATCGAGCGCACCCCTTGGGCTGGTCGCCAGCTGTACTTTTCGGCCGGAACGGCTTCGGCAAGACGCGTGAATCGCTCCTCATAGTAGGCCATTTCCGCAAGAAATTCGGCGCGCGGGCCGGAAGTCGGAGCAGCGGTTGTAGCTGCGGGCTTCTCCTGCGCTGGAGAGTTGGCCGCCAGGCCGGCTAGGGATAGCACAAGTACAAGAAAACAAGTTAGTTTGTGAGGCAAGACGGGATCCTCTCTTCTCGGTTGGTATCGACTCCAAAGGGACGCCCATGGGCGAGTTTCAGAATGAGATCTTGCCAGAAAGATATCGGCTGCCAGTCCCGCTCTCTCGCACAGTGGAGAGCCTACACCGTTGCCTCAGGCAAAACCAAGAGGGGATAGGCGCGTCTAAGCTGGCGAACCTTTCCGTCCGACAGCGAAACAAATCACACGGGGTTTCTCGTATTAGAATATGACCAACGTTAAACGAGGTCGCATTTGGGCGTAGCTCCCTATGAGGGGTTGACCGGCCTTCCTCGAGCCACCAAGCTCGTACCGAAGACCCGCGTCTTGACGCTGGCGGGATTGCACGGGAGTGCGGTCACCGTTCTGGAGACGTTCCGACTGGCCCTGGACGCACTGCGCGCTCATAAGCTGCGCAGCTTCCTGACCCTGCTAGGCGTGATTCTGGCGGTCACCACGCTGGTGGTGGTGATGAGCGTCGTCGCCGGACTTAACTTCTATATTGCCGATCACGTTGCCAATCTGGGTTCCAACGTTTACCTAGTGCATCGCTTCGGCATCATCACCAGCTACGACGCCTGGATCAAGGCGCAAAAACGGCCGCTGATTACCATGGCGGAGTACGAACTGCTTCGCGACAACATGAAAACCGCCTTGCAGATCGCCGCGGTGGAAGACCAGGCCGCCGACACGCGGTCCGGTAAAATCCTGCTGGAAAGCACTACCATCATCGGCGCCACTCCGAACTATCTGGAGATCCGAAACATCCAGCTGGGCCTCGGACGCATGCTGACCGAAGCCGACAACACCCATCATGCGCCGGTATGTTTCGTCGGTCCGGACGTGGTGAAGAAGTTGTTTCCCGACGTCGATCCGATCGGCAAGACCATCCGGGCCGGCTCGCATTCCTATGAGGTGGTCGGCGTGGGGCAACCGCTGGGCAGCACCTTTGGGCAGTCACGCGACAACTATCTGCTTATACCCATCACCACCTTCTATAAAGAGTGGCACCGGCAAACCGACACCATGTACGTTTTCATCCAGGCCCCCAGCACGGAGACCATCGAGGCCTCGCAGGATGAAGCGCGCATGATCATGCGCTCTACGCGCCACTTGCCCTGGGCTGAGGAAGACAATTTTAAGATCTTCGGCTCCGACTCCATCATGCATTTGTGGAAGGAACTTACGGGAAATCTGTTCGCCGTCGCCGTGGCGCTGACCGCCGTGTTTCTGGTCGTCGGCGGCATCGTGATCATGAACATCATGCTGGCCAGCGTGACCGAACGCACCCGCGAGATCGGCGTTCGCCGCTCGCTGGGCGCCCGCAAAAAACATATCGTGCTGCAGTTCATGACCGAGTCCGCGGTGCTCTCTGCCGTCGGCGGAGTCATCGGCATACTGCTGGCCTGGGGGCTGGTGACGCTGGGCCGCACGATCACTTCCATACCCATGCAGATGCAGGTGAGCGCGGTGATTTTGTCCCTGGCAGTATCCACCGGCGTCGGCTTATTTTTCGGAATTTATCCGGCGATGCGGGCCGCTAAGCTGGATCCCATCGAAGCACTGCGCGCTGACGGATGACCCTATGGCACAGGCACACGGCGAAAACCTGAAACAAGCGATGGACACGCTTCGGGCGCACAAAATGCGCAGCGGGCTGACGGTATTTGGCGTGGTCTTGGGCGTCAGCGTGATTATGCTGGTTTCCGCGCTGATCACCGGTTTCGACGAAAAGGTTCAGGAGGAGATAAAGCAATTCGGCGCCGACACCGGCTTCATTTCGCGCTGGGATCACGGTCCGCGCGACGGTGCGCGCCGTCCTCTTGAGGAGCGACTCCGCAAGCCGTTGACCCTGGAAGACGCCGAAGCTCTGGAGGCGGCCTGTCCGGCAATCAAAAATGTCACCGCAAACATAACCTGGTGGGAAAAGATGCACACCGTGCGCACCAAGTCTGGCGAAGTTTCCGCCATCGACTATCACGGTGTACAGCCCAATTACGGGCAGGTCTACGCGAACGCCACGATTCTGTCGGGGCGTTTCATCAGTGAAGGCGACGATATCCACCGCCAAAAGGTGGTGATGCTGGGTGAAGACGTCGCACCCGTTCTGTTCCCGGGTGTTCCCGCGGTAGGCAAAGACATGCTGATTGACGGCATCGATTTTCAAGTGATTGGCGTACTGGAAAAACCAAAAGGCGGCTTCGGCAGCGAAGACGAAGATCGCCGCGTGTTGATTCCCTACAACACCTTTAAGAAAATTTATCCCGGCGCCTACGAAAACGGAATTCGCTTCCAGGCTTATCCCAACATGCTGAATCAGGCCGTGGATCAGGCCACCGAAGTGCTGCGTCGCCGTCGCAATGTGGCCTACAACGCCAAAGACAATTTCGCCATTGAGACCGCCGAGATGCAGGTCCGCGAATTCCACAGCATCGTTGCCATGGTCGCGGTTGCCACCGTGGTGCTGAGTTCGATAGGGCTGCTGATCGGCGGCGTTGGGGTGATGAATATCATGCTCGTCAGCGTCACCGAGCGCACTCGCGAAATCGGAATTCGCAAGGCTATTGGCGCCAAGAGCAGAGACATCACCTGGCAATTCTTGCTCGAAGCGATGACGCTAACCGGCGCCGGCGGCTTGCTGGCGCTGATTCTCGTCAACGGCTTGGTCGCGCTGATCAGTTTCACTCTGGAATGGCGCGCCCGCGTTCCGCTGTGGGCCGCCACCACCGGAATCGTCGTCAGCGTTGCCGTCGGCTTGATCTTCGGCGTATGGCCGGCAACCAAGGCTGCAAAACTCGATCCAGTGGAAGCCCTGCGCTACGAATAAGCGTCGGGCCTCATTCCCACTTCTATGTTCAGCGTCCGTACCGTCTGATTTGTGAAGGGCTCGCTTGTCGGTTGTTTTCGACTTCTTGTCCGGAAGGCTTACTTCGTCGAAGCGGTGAGGCTTGCGGGCGCTGCCGCGCCTCCGCCGGAAGGCTGCATTGCGCTCGGCCAAGTCACAACCAGCGAACGTTCGCGCTTCAACAACAGTTTCGATTTCACGCCTACATGAATTTTCAGAGCATTCGGGGAATCCGTGCGAATTTCTCCCAGCCCTTCCTTCATCACCTGCAGGCTCTTGTCCGGACGGTAAAGCGCCACTCTCAGTTGATGCGGACCCGCCGCCAGCGTGCGCTCCAGCTGTACTGCATGCCCATCACGCAATTCCGTGGTGTACACCACAGTCTGATCCGCGAAAATCGCCAGCGCTCCGTCTTTCACCGTGGATTCAATTTCAATCCGCAGCGGCGCGCGTTCCACTGTGCGCACCAGGGCCGTGGTGGTTGGCGCCGGAAGTTCGGGAGCCGAAACGGCCGCGCTCAGATTGGTTTGCTTGCTTGCGGGAGCAATAGCCCTGCTCGGTTGGTTCCGCGTCACGGAGTGCGCAACACGTGCGATGCGGGCCCTCCGAGCGGGTTGAACCCTTTCCGGCACGTTCTCCTGCGTCTCATCGGGCACATACCACATCGAGGATTGCGAATATTGGGTCAGATCTTTCGGCGGCTTCGGAGCCGCCATTACTGTTGGCGGTAGCAGGGGAACGCCCAGGCGTGCCGAAGCGCTGTAATATCCCCACCCGGTCCCGATAACCAGCACCATTGCCGCCGCGGCAACCCATGCATCGGCGGCTTTGGTGGGTCGCGTGAGCGAGGAACTTGCGGCGGATTTCTTCGTGGTGTCGACGGCCGGGGCGGGCAGCGATTCAGCCAACGAGGACGCCGCCAGTAGCGATGCCGAGGTCCCTAGGGAAAACGGATAGAGAGAGGACGCGAACGCTTCCGCGGACGGATAACGGTCCGCCGGGCTCTTCGCCAGGCAGCGCAAGATGACGTGATCGAGCCCCGCGGGCAGCGCAGGGTTTCGTTGCGAAGCGGGCACCGGCTCGGCCGAAAGAATCTGCGCGCACACGGCGCTGACCGAACTGCCCTCAAACGGCGCAACTCCCGTCACCATCTGATACAGAAGAATTCCCAACGAAAACAAATCGGAGCGCGTGCTCTGCGTTTCGCCCAGAATTTGTTCCGGCGACAAATACGCGGGTGTGCCCATCAATTGCCCGGATCGGGAGACCTGCGTGGCGAATCGCGCGATTCCGAAATCGCCCAATTTCACCTTCCCATCTTCGGTGACTAGGATGTTGGCAGGCTTGATATCGCCGTGAATTACCCCCGCGCGATGCGCGCCACGCAATGCTCCGGCGAGGTCGGCGGCCCATGCGCAGGCGCGTGCCACGGGAATCGGCCCGGCAGCGAGCACCTGTTGCAGCGTTTTACCCGGAACGTATTCCATCACCAGGTATGCGATGCTGCCTGCTTCGATGCCCACATCGTACAAGTTCACAATGGCGGGATCGGAAAGTTGGCTGACGATTTGCGCTTCGCGGAGGAATTGCTTTTGATCCACTGGCGCGCCGAAGGAATGCACCAGCGTCTTGAGTGCTACGGTGCGGCCCAAAATCGTGTCGCGGGCTTTGTCCACGCGACTGGTCGCGCCAGAGCCCAGCGTTCCCAAAATCTCGTAGCGAGCCCTCGACGAAGTGGTTTGCATGGTCACAATGTTTCCCGGCGCGTGCGCGTATCATCTCCTCGAAAATTGGGAAGCGGAATGGCCCGCCGGTACAGGGTGTGTCGAATCTTTCGTACTAAAGTAATGTCAGTAGAATCATGTAGTTACACTGGAGCGCGGGGCCACGGCTCGTGCGGACACCTGTCCTCAAAAGCCAGGCTCGATTCGCGTGGGCTTAGAATCTAGGCAGAACGCAGCAGCTTTGCCGCGCGGTCACGAAACGACGAAGCAGCCGGGACGGCAGTTTGTGTGGCCGGCTTGCGGCGGGCAAAAGGATAAAGGTCGTCGGCGAGATCTTCCGCCGAATGGCGGCGATGCGCCGGATCTTTCGTTAGGCAAGAGGCCACGAGGTCGTTGAGCCCGGCCGGCAGCGAGGGGTTCGAGTGCGACGGCGGCAACGGCGTTGCCGACATGATCAGCGAGCACATGCCCTGCAGCGAATCGGCCTTGAACGGGCGCGTGCCGGTAATCATTTCGTACAGAATCACTCCCAGCGAAAAAATGTCCGAGCGTGAATCCTGCGGCTTGCCAAGAATTTGCTCCGGGCACCAATAGGCCGGGGTGCCCAGCAGCGGCGTATCCTTCGTATCGTTGCTGGCCAGCCGCGCCATACCAAAGTCCGTCAGTTTCACGCGGCCTTCTTGATTGATCAGAATGTTCGCCGGCTTTACGTCTCCGTGAATCACGCCCTTGCGGTGCGCTACGCTGAGCGCCACGGCGATGTCCGCCGTCCAGGCACACGCCCGCGGAAACGGCACGCTGCCTTTTTCCAGAATCCGCTCCAGCGACTGCCCTTCCACGTATTCCATCACCAGGTACGGCGTTCGCGTCGACTCTTCGATGCCCATATCGTGCAGCGCGATGATGGAAGTGTGGGCGATCTGGCCGACCACGCGCGCTTCGGTGAGAAATTTGTCGCGCCCGGGGCCCGACGCCAGCGCCGGCGAGAACAGCTTGATGGCCACAGTGCGGTTGATCATTGGATCAAAACCCCGCACCACGCGGCTGTTCGCACCCGTACCGATCGTTTCCAGAACCTGATAGCGGCCGACTTGCACAGTACACTTCCCCTCAGCCGGAACCTTCCGGCATCCTTCAATCTCATAGACTATCGGCATAAAGTGAGCAGGGGAATAACGCACTGGTCCCAGTAGAAACAGTACGAAAGTACTTCATTAAGAAGCTCTCAGACGTTTCCAAGGCGCCGATTTCGCGTGCAAATCCTGCGGGAAATCGTTGGAAAACGCCCCAATTTAGACCCTGATATTTTGTTGAATGCATTGCAATCACCGATTTACTTCGTTACTCTGCGCACCAACTTCATGTAGTCGCGAGTATGTAGATGCGCAGCAGCATTTTTCTCGCGCGTAGCAGCTTGGTCAGATGCTCTCATCGAGTGCGCAAAAACTATTTCCGGAAAGTTGCGGAGCAAATTTTGATTTGAACGCATGCCATGTGCAGGCCGGGCGAAATTTTTTCCTCACGCATTCCACAAATAAATTTTCACCCGAATTTTTTCCCGAGGCGAAAGAAAACAGAACAGTTGCGGCCGCAAGACCACCACTACAAATAGACATCGTGCCAAAATAATAACGACATGTCGCGTTTTCCTCTTGACAGCTTTTTCACATGGATCGATACTGCGAATCCAGATTCGGGGGAACGTGGAAGCGCCAGGCGGACCGAGTCGAGGATGTTCACCCGTGTCCGCAGGGCCACGATAACCAGCCCGGGCTCTAAGCAAAAAAATCGAGCGCGACCCTTCCCGCGCCCGCATGTGATCCGTGAAGCGCTGCTGTGAAGGCTGCGTGGTTTCACCGGCCAACGGCTGAGCGTTGCGTTCGCATCGGTTTTTCGGTTACTTCGGCCGCCCATGGTGGTCGAATTTCTTGCTTCGTTACCCTGGCGAACCGGTCGGATCGAGTTGCGCCGCTAAATACAACGGCCAGCGCCTCTGCCCGCAGCAGAGGAGTAAACTATATGGGTACCTCCGCCTCGGGGGAACCCGGTCGGAGGAATGGGATGGCGACGGTGAAGCCGGCACTGAATGGCAAAGCGCTGCAAACTGGGGTGAGTGCGGAGAACACTTCCGGAGTAGATACCGGGCTGGTGTTCGAGCGCTATTTCACCGATGGCAAGATCTCTCCGTTCGACAACGTCGAATGGGAAAAGCGCACCGCGCTGATCGGCAACGAAAAGGGCGTCACCATCTTCCGCCAGGAAGGTGTGGAAGTTCCCAAGAATTGGTCGCAGACCGCCACCAACATCGTTACCAGCAAATATTTTCACGGTAAGCCCGGCAGCCGCGAGCGCGAAACCTCCGTGCGCCAACTGATCGGCCGCGTGGCCAACACCATCGTCCGCTGGGGCGATGAAGGCGGGTACTTCGCCGATGCCGAAACGCGCGAAGCTTTCCGCGACGAACTCACCCACCTGCTGGTCGAGCAGAAAATGTCGTTCAACTCCCCGGTGTGGTTCAACGTCGGCGTGCAGCCCAAGCCACAGTGCTCCGCCTGCTTCATCAATTCCGTGCAGGACAACATGGAATCGATCATGGGCCTGACCCGTACCGAGGGCATGCTCTTCAAGTGGGGCTCCGGCACCGGCACGAATTTCTCCGCCCTGCGCGGCAGCAAGGAAACCCTCTCTGGTGGTGGCATCGCTTCCGGCCCGGTCAGTTTTATGAAGGGCTTCGACGCCTTCGCCGGCGTCATCAAGAGCGGTGGTAAGACCCGTCGCGCCGCCAAGATGGTGATCCTCAACATCGATCACCCGGACATCGTCGAATTCATCGAATGCAAGATGAAGGAAGAGCGCAAGGCCCACGTCCTCATCGAGCAGGGCTACGATTCCGGCATCGACGGCGACGCCTACAGCTCCATCTTCTTCCAGAACGCCAATCACTCCGTGCGCGTCACCGACGACTTCATGCGCGCCGCCGAAGAGGATCGCGACTGGTGGACCCGCAACGTCACCGACGGCCAGCCCAGCGAAAAACTCCGCGCCCGCGACCTGCTGCAAAAAATTGCCGACTCCACCTGGCATTGCGGCGATCCCGGCATGCAATACGACACCACCGTCAATCGCTGGCACACCTGCAAGAGCACCGCGCGGATCAACGCCTCGAACCCTTGCTCCGAGTACATGTTTCTGGACGATACGGCCTGCAACTTGGCCTCGCTGAACCTGATGAAATATCTCAGCGCCGATGGCAAATTCGATGTCGAAGCCTTCAAGCACGCGGTCGACGTCACCATCACCGCGCAGGAAATTCTCGTCGACAACGCCAGCTATCCCACGCCGCGGATCGCCGAGAACTCCCACGCTTTCCGTCCGCTGGGCCTCGGCTACGCCAATCTCGGCGCCCTGCTCATGTCCATGGCCCTACCCTACGACTCCGACGAGGGCCGAGACGTCGCCGGCGCCGTCACCGCGCTGATGTGCGGCGAAGCCTACGCGCAGTCTTCGCGCATCGCGGAACGCAAAGGTCCTTTCCCGGGCTACGAAGTGAACCAGGAACCCATGCTGGAAGTGATCCGCATGCATCGTGATTCCGTTCGCGGCATCAAGCCCGAGCATGTTCAGACCGAGCTCTTCCTGGCCGCCCAGGAATCCTGGGACACTGCGCTCACCCACGGTGAAAAGTTCGGCTACAAGAATTCCCAGGTCACCGTGCTCGCTCCCACTGGCACCATCGGCTTCATGATGGATTGCGACACCACCGGCATCGAGCCCGACCT
>Ga0134124_10000086_pt1 | contig 90015 bp, 78 predicted proteins | sample KB304_FD_96880 | JGI IMG/M metagenome (GOLD analysis project Ga0134124, IMG submission 96880) | Terrestrial soil microbial communities without Nitrogen fertilizer from Kellogg Biological Station, Michigan, USA - KB3-0-4 | ecosystem: Environmental > Terrestrial > Soil > Unclassified ...
ACCAGGTAGATCAGCTGCGCCAGCCCGGATTCCACCACCGCGAACCGCGTGCTCACCACCAGCCTCAGGTAGCTGACCACCAGCGCCACGGACACCAGCGCTGAAATCGCAAACGCCGCGTGTATCGCTACATGATCGGCCAGATAGGCCAGCAGAAGGTGAAACGAGAAGAAGGCGCATGCCAGGAAAAAATAGTTCATCGGGTGGAGATCGATTCCCCGCAAGGTCGACAGGATGAAAATCACAAAGAAAAAGAAAAATAGCGATACCGGAGCAAAGTAGCAGATACGTCCCGCGAGCGGGCCCGGCTGAAGCTTCTGCGGCATCTTCAGTGCGATATCAAAGCCCGAAACCATGTTTTGGTAGTTCCATTCCAGTTCCCACCCTTGGCCAATCTTGCGTTTCGCCGTCGGCGACAGCGAATTGTCGGGGAAATCGAAGCCCGAAAAATCGGTGCGGGCCAGCAATTGAAAATTCCGCGCCTCCGACACGTCCTGTCCCAGCTTGTAGCGCCAGCTGTTCATCCCTCTCGACCGGTAGGCCACGCGCAACACGCCATTCACGTTCGCCGGCATTCGCACCCGCGCTTTCGCTTCTGCTCCATTGAATTGCAATGGCAGCGGCTTCTCATCCAGGAAGAATTCGATGTTGTCGTAAACCGCTTCCTTGGCGGGGAAAGGGAGCCGCAGCATGAAGTCTTCATCCGAGCCATTGGGATTCTTGAAGTCGTATTGCCCGGAAAAGCTCACGGCATAGGTGCTGAACCAAAGTAGTCCCTTCTGCCTGTAGTCGATGTGAAAGTCGGTCGTGATCCGGCTGGCCTCAATCGGCACTGCCAACGTGATCTCCTGGTTCTCCAGACGAGTTACCTTCTTGCCGTTTTCCTCGGTCTCCACCTTCTTGGTTTGCTGGCGTAGATAGCCGATCGCCGGTGGCCACTGCTCCTCGGGGGCTCCCCAGGTCGATTCCACTCGGCTCGCCAGGTTCGAGCCGACATCGTAGGTCCGCGCAAATATGGTTGTGCCCAAGATCGCCCAGGCTATCGAGGTGCAGCTCAAGATCAGGAAAATCGCAGCGATACGTCTCATCATCGAAGAACACCTTTCGGCAGGTCTGCGGCCCTGGTGCTTGCAAAATAATCAAAGTACTCCAGTATGTCAAGTACTTTGTCTTATAGAGTTAAAGAAACGCAAATACCGTGCAAGACGCCCTGCCACGTCCGCGCCCGTCCTCCCCCAAGAAATCGGTCATAATGCTGCCGCGGAGGAATAAATGTCTAACCGTCTGGATGACTTCCAGAAGACTCGCGCCGACATTAACGAGGAAATCCTCAACTGCGGCCACCTCGGTATCAAGCGCTTCTTCGCCCTCGACCACCAGGCCTATGAGCCCGGGCCGCTTGGTACCAAAACCAAGGAGCTATTGGGCCTAGTCGCCTCTGCGGTGCTACGCTGCGATGACTGCATCACTTATCACTTGGTGCGATGTGCCGAGGAAGGCTGGAACCGGGACGAGGTCATCGACGCGCTAAACGTGGCCCTGGTTGTCGGAGGCTCCATCACCATCCCGCACGTCCGACGTGCCTTTGCCCGCATGCGCGAAATCGACAATCTTGCCCCGCAGAAGTCGTAAGTGGTGGGAGTGCAACTCGAATTCGTCTCGGCGCCAGATCGCCCCGCGCAAATACCGTGCGCAAATACGATGTTGCCTTTCTGGCTGCACAAGCGTGCAATACTCGACGAATCTCGACCTGTACCTTCGGCCAGGATGGAAAATAGGAGCTAAGACCCAGGGAGTCTGGGTGGCAAATCGGATCCTTCAGGACCTGGGAGCTTTCGCTCCCGGTAAGACGGCTCGCCTTCTTTGGGTTTTCGCCCTTCAAGAACGCGCTACCGTCGATGCCACTCGAAATCCGGGAGCTCAGCAAAGTCATCAAATCTAGGACTACGTAGCATATGGAAAGCACCGTAACAACCGCCGCCGCCCAACACGAAAACATCGGCACGCGCCTGCGCAACGCCGCCATTGGCGCGCTCTTTGCCGCCGTTCTGCTCGTGCCTAAAATTCTCCACGTGCGCCGCGACGAGCGCTCCTGGCTGGCCTTCCGCATCCTCATGGGCTTGACTGGCGCCGGGCTGGTTATCCTGCCGCTGGCCTTCTGGAACAGTTGGCTGGCCGGAATCGCGGGCCTCGTCCTGTTTCTTGCCGCCGTCCTCGCTCCGCCGGCCCAGCCCGTAGACGAAATCGACGACAAAGCCCGTGAACTGGGTGCCCTGGTCGTTGTGAATGGCGGAAAATGTTGCCCCGGCACCGGCCCTGCCTCACCGGTTCAACTCTTCGTGGGCTCGGACACCATCTGGGCTATGAATTCCCATCTCCATTCGCTCTTGACCATTCCCACAGCGCAAATCTCGTCAGCGCTCGCTGAGGAAACCTCGTCAGGCTGGGCCCTGCGCGTCCGTTGGACCGACCACGCCGCCGAATTCTTCTACTCCGGCATCTTCGCCGAACATCTCGCTCGCGTCGCCGAAACCAGCATCCGCAGCGTCATGCCCGCCAACCTCCCGATCCTCCAACCCCCACAACGCACACGCGCCGCCGGCGCGTAGTCCTTCACGTCCAGCCGCCCGCTACTTTCTTCATCGAGCCGGCGCGAAACATCTCCACAACCATCTCCACGGCCTCCTTGAAACTTTCTCCGATAAATCCCTTCCCATCAACGCGATCTGTGCGAAAATAGGTGTATGGCGAGAGGTTGGGAAAGCAAGGACGTGGAGGCTCAGGTAGTCGATTCTGCCGAACCCAGGAAGTTTGCTTCCGGCCACGCGGAAAAGACCCCTACGCAACAGCTCCGCGAACAAAGCATCAAGGATCTCCAGCTCTCCAAGACCCGCATCAGCAACGATCTCGCCGGCGCCACCAACCCCAACCACCGCAAATCCCTCGAAGCCGCCCTGGCCCACCTCGACAAAAAAATCTCCGAACTCGGCTAGTCCTTCTCACAACGCCTCTTACGTGAAGTTGTAGGGGCGTCGCTTAAGCACCCTGCCACGCTCAAAACGCAACTCCAGTTGTCAACTCGGATCTGCAAGATCGCCCGCGCGCACAACCCAACCGCTAGCGTATAAAATCCCCAGCCAATCCCCAAAAATCATTCACGTAGTAATGTGACAACACATTCCCGAACAAATAGCAGATCCCCTGGCATGGCGGAATATCCCCATACTTCTTCTTGCCCGCAGCAAAAATCTTCACCAACGACCCATCACGCAACAAATTTCCCGCAATCTTCCGCAACGGCTCGCACGGATAGAACACGTCCCCGTTCGGATAAACCCGCGGAAACATCGTCGGATAACACTGAAAATCGCGAAATCGCAGCAAAGTCTCAATCGTCTTCGGCGTTCCGTTGATCGCCTGCTTTCCTTCGCGCCGCCGCTCAATGATTTTGTCGACCAGCGCCTGATACTTCGCGCTCTTCAGCAGCGCCAGGTTCGGCATCTTCTCCATCTGCGCGGATTGCGCCGCAAACACAAATCCTTGCTCGCCGCACCAATCCAGCAGTCGCTCCACCTCGGTGACGTTCCACTCCTCGATCACCGTGCTGATGGTGATCTTCGGCGGGCTCCCCAGCCGCCCCTTCGCCAGCTCCAGATTCTCCAGCACCTTGGTTACCGCCGCGGGCTTCGACAGCGGGTTCGTCGGGTGCGCTTGTAGCGCGTCCAGGCTCACCACCAACCCGGTGACTCCATTCAGAATTCCCAGCTTCCGATCTAACAAAGTCCCATTCGTAATCAGTAGCACCGATCGAAACTTGTACCCGAACCGCGCTGCCGTCACGATCTGCTCGATGTCCGCGCGCAGGGTCGGTTCGCCTCCGGTGATCACGATCGAATCGCTCTCGCGCCGGATGCGCTTCAGCACCTGCAACGTCCCCGCCGTATCCAGCTCGTCGCTGAAAACGTCCGGCTCCTTCTGCGTGCAGTAACTGCAATCCAGATTGCACCTGTGCGTCACGTAAAACGTCACCGCGTAAGGCGCGACCAGCTTCGTATGCAAAACCTGCCGCCGCCACCCATTCCGGAAGTACAGTCCGAAATTCTTCGCCACAAACGGCGCCTGCCGCACCAGCCCGCGCAAAAGCTCCCGCTTCGATGCCCGCCGCTTATCCAGCGCCCCCACCGGCACAAAATTTGCCTGCTTTTCGATCGTCAACGCTGGCTCACCCAGGCTAAGGCTGAAATCCCACGCTCCGCCACAACTCCGCGCAGTCATACATCGTCCCATTTGTGATCACATACTTTACCCGCCGAACGTTCCGAATCGACTCCAGCGGATTCGCGTCCAGCAAAATCACATCCGCTCGCTTTCCCACTTCCACCGTGCCGACTTCCTTCTCCAACCCCATCACCCACGCCGGCACCATCGTTGCTGCCTGAATCGCCTCCATCGGCGTGAACCCCGCCCGCACATACAACTCAATCTCCCGGTGCAAACTGTGTCCCGGTACCATCTGATCTGTCCCCGCCACGATCGGTACACCGGCCCTGTGCAGCGCGCCGACGATCGCCACCTCTTTCTCGAACGCCTTGTCGATCAACGCTGCCTCTGGCGAAGGAGGCCCCAGGTCATTCAGCTGCGCCGCCAGTTCCGGAGCCACCTTCGCCGCTCCCGGCTCGAAGCTCGCTGTGGGTTTCGCCGTGGAGGCCCCGAAAAATTCAAAAATCGCCAGAGTGGGATCCACCACCGTATGGTGCGCCACCAAAAACTGAATCGCCTTCCGGGCTCGCTCCGAGTTCACATCGATCGCCGCTGCTGCGCCCAGTCGTTCCGCGCGCGTCGCATTCTTCGCCAGCGGCTCCCGCATCATCGATGCAATGTACTGCACGTGATTGATCTGGTCCTGGCCAGCCTCCACGGCCTGAAATGTGTCGATGCCCTCCGGCACGTGCCCGGTCACCGTCATTCCCAGCCGGTGTGCCTCCGCCGTCACCGCCTTCAGCACCTCCAGTTTCACCGAACTGTAGATCTTGATCTGCTGAAATCCCGCCTCATGATATCGGCGCACCCGCATACGCCCTTGTTCGGGCGTGTCTACCCGCTCAACGCCCAGTTGCAGCGGTCCCGATCCATCCACAACGCCCGCAAGCAACAACCGCGGCCCCAATCCGTGCCCGTCGGCAATCGCGTCGCGCACCGCGGTGATAAATTCCAGCTCGTTTCCGACGTCTCGCACTGTAGTCGCGCCTGCCGCCAGGTACACCGGCCCCCACTCCACCTGCTCGAAATGCGCGTGCATGTCCCACAACCCCGGCAAAATCGTTTTCCCGCGCGCATCGATTTCCGTTGCCCCACTGGGAACCTTCACCTGCGAACGCGGGCCCGCCCCCGTGATCCGCCCCTTTTCGATCACCACCGTCGCATCCGCGACCGGCGCTCGGCCCGTCCCATCGATCAACGTGCCGCCCACCAGCGCCAATTTTTCCGCGCGGCTCCCGGAAATCCCTTTCGCCAATTCCGCCAGCGCCGCCATTCCGTCGGCGCCCGCTCGCCCCACAAACGTGCCCAGCGCGCTCTGGTAGCCCTCGCGCACCGCCTCGAAATGATCGAACTCCGCGTCGCACGTTATCACCGCCACCAGATTGTTCTTCGCGTCGAACCACAAAACCTCGCGGCCCCACACCAATCCTTCCACCGTGTACCGCTTCAGCTTCTCTTCGTGTCCCCCCACGGTCACCGCATCTTCTCCGCGCGCCGATATCTTGACGTGCCCGCTCGGCAGCGCCGCCAGCTCCGCGGGCGATCCGTGCGTCGCCCAATAGCGCACCAGCAGCATGTGCATCGTCGCTGGCGCATATCCCGCAATCGCAAAAAAGTCCTTCGGCCGCGCGCTTTCCGCCCATTTTTCGCGGTCCCGCAAGCGCACTTTGTCGGCCTGCACCTGGACTTCTTCATCGATCGACGACTGCCGCGAAGTCTTGCCCTTGATCTCGAACGCCTCCGGCGTCAGGTCTTGCGCCGTTCGCAAAGTCACAGTCAGCGGCACCGGCGTCCCGCGATCGGTAAACTTGAATTCCACCTTCGCCGTCAACGTCTCGCCATCTCGCCAGATCTGATAGGTTTCTTCGCCGATCGCTTGCTCAAACTTATGCAGCACAAATTTGCCCTGCTCGATGGCTCCGGGCACAGCTAGCGGTTGCGCCGACGTCCCCGATTCGCCTCGCATCGCGCGCACACTCGGCCGTTTCGCCGCGCCCGAAATGCAGGCAACGCCCGCCAACACCACCAAAATCGCTCTGGTCGTTCTCCTGCGATCTGCTCTGTGCACTCTGTGTCCTCTGTGGTGAAAGTCCCTTCGTCCCATCGCGTCAGCACACACTTAAGGCGCCAGCAATCGTCTCACGTCCATGCGCCGCATGGACTATCATGCACTTCGCTCTCAAAGCCGCCTAGGCAGGAGACGAAATTGCTAGCCAATCGTCACCATCTCCGCTCAAAACTGCTCGCCGCCATGGCCCTGACCTTCGCGATCACCGCTCCGCTCCTCGCCCAGCTCCCGCCCAATCACATCAACGACTTCACCGGTACTGTCCGTACGCAGCAAGGTGGAACCGTGAACCGAACTCTAGTCGACCCGCAGGGTGCGACGGTCAGCAACGCACACATCGAACTGCGCTGGAACTACGTTAGTCCAGGCAAACAAAAGCCGCGGCGCAAGACATCGCTTCAGGTGACAACCGATGGCGCCGGCCGGTTCTCCGCGTCACTTGCTCCCGGCAATTGGGATGTGTTTGCTTACTCCGACGGATTCGCACCCACTTGTACCATCGTTTTGGTGGAGTCTGGCAAGACGACCGCCGTCGATCTTCGTTTTCCTAACTACGCGCCAATGGCGCTTGACAAGGGAGCCAGGGTCAGACCTTCAGACAACCAGCCCGGCCACCAACCATGACCTGCATTATCATGCGGCCAGCGTTTGCTACTACTGCAGGCCCGGAAATGTCGATGGCAATGGAATCTGTTCCGCACATTCCGCGAAGGGAAACGCGGAGTTCGATGATCCTCCAGAGGCTGGGCTTTCTCTTGCAATGTGTTTTCTTACTCGCGGGATGCGTGCTGACAATTGCCTGGCCGCTTCGCGCGGGGCAGCTTCCTCCCACCCACATCGACGAATTCGTCGGCCACGCGCGCGCCATGATCATCTCCGACATGGGCAACGAGCCCGACGATCAGATGTCCTTCGTCCGCCTCCTGCTCTACTCCAACGAAATCGACCTGGAAGCCCTGATCGCCACCACCTCCACCTGGCAAAAGACCGCCACGCATCCCGAAACGATGCACGCCATCGTCGGCGCCTACGGCCAAGTTCGCCCGAACCTTCTCCTCCATGCCAAAGGCTGGCCCCCGGCTGAAGACCTCGACCGCATCGTCTTCACCGGCCAATCTGCTTACGGGCTCGCCGCCACCGGCCCCGGCAAAATGTCCGCAGGCGCCGAAGCCATCCTTCGCGCTGCCGATCGCAACGACTCCCGCCCGCTCTGGATCTGCATTTGGGGAGGCGCCAATACGCTCGCCCAGGCGTTACTCCAAGCGCGCACCACGCGCTCACCCGCTGACCTCGACAAACTCGTCGCCAAACTCCGCGTCTACTCCATATCCGACCAGGACGACGCCGGCCCCTGGATTCGCCGCGAATTCCCGAAGCTCTTCTACATCGTCCAGCCATCCACTCCCACCAGCGGCGAATATCTCTACGCCACCTGGACCGGCATCAGCGGCGACGCCTACTACCGCAACGCCGTCGGCGCCGACTTCTCCACCGTCAGCAACGAATGGCTCGACGCCAACGTCCGCGGGAAAGGCCCGCTCGGCAAAATGTATCCGCAGTTCATGTTCATCATGGAAGGCGACACGCCCTCCTATCTCAATCTCATCGATAACGGTCTCAACTCCTGGCGCCGCCCCGACTGGGGCGGTTGGGGCGGCCGCTACATTTATCGCCAGCCGTACGGCGAGTCGCACGCCATCTGGACGCAAGGCGGCGACGAATTCGGCCGTGCCACGTCACAAGACACGGTCACCGGCACCGATGGCCGCCAGTACATCTCCGATCAAGCCAGCATTTGGCGCTGGCGCCGGGCCTTCCAAAATGATTTCGCCGCCCGCATCGACTGGACCATCGCCGACTTCGCCCACGCCAATCACAATCCGATCGCCATCGTGAACGGCCAAGCCGGCACAACTCCCATCACTATCGACGCCGAAATCGGCAAATCGATCACACTCGATGCCAGCGCCAGTACCGATCCTGACGCAGGCCAAGCATTGCAGTACCGTTGGTTCCACTACGCCGAGGCCGGCGTCGCCGATGGCAATCTCGCCGACGTCATCCTTAAACCCCTCCCACCCTCAAGATCTATCGACACCCCAAGCGTGACCGTCACCGCAACCGCCGCCTGCCGCGCCAAATGGCTCCCACTCGGCCCGCTATGCCAAGGCCCAGGCATCGCCCACATTATCCTCGCCGTCACGGACAACGGCTCCCCGCAGCTGACCTCCTACCGCCGCATCATCCTCAACGTCCACTAATTAGCGCAGCCATTTCTGGCTGTGCGCAACTTCGGGTGCCGCACCTTCGCTTTTCAAGGGTGCGGGTTTAGGCGAAACTGCAAGCAAATCCGCGAGGTTGGGCGGCAATCCTGTCTAGGGGCGGACTTCATGTCCGTCCCTGTCCCGGCAGCTCCTCGCTATTGACGCGAACTCGCGCAAGCAACCCCGATTTTCATCGCCTCTAGTGTTCGCATTCTCAGACAACTGAGCGCGCCGGTCATTTCTTCTTCCAGTGCTCTGGCCTCCGCAATATCTATCCCCAGACGCTGTTCCACCACGACTCACCCAACGCAGATTTGCGTTGTCGCCAACACGAGTGGTAAAAGGAAGGAACTCGTTGAAGAGGACAGACCCCTCTGAGAGGTTCCCTTGAAACGGAGACTGAGCTTCAGTCGGCCCTAGTAGAGAGAAACGTAGCGCTACGAAACAGCGTCAATTGAGCGCCGGTCTTTCGGCCGGAAGCTGGATGGCACCGCCGCAATCGTGGCTCCAGCAGGAATTCTCCTGCGTGGAGGTTTTTGCGTCGGATGCCCACCACTAGTCAGCGCGTCTTCATCCGTTCCCTTCTTGATTTTGTCCAGCAGGAGGTTGTTCTCCGCGGCTGGGTGTGCCGCATGCGCGTCCTCGGGAAAACAACTTTCGTTGTTCTGAAGGACTGCTCCGGTGAAGTCCAGTGCGTTGCCTCACCCGACTCCATCAAAGCGCATCACCTGAAGCTCGAAGACACCGTGGAAATCACTGGGCGAGTGCGCGTGGAAACGCGCTCCAAGTCCGGCTACGAGGTGGATATCCTTCAACTACGTGTGCTCAGTCGATCCGGTCGGAATCTCCCATTTACTTCCTCCTCCAATCTGGATTTGATCGGCCCTGAAGCGTTGGTCGAGTATCGCCCGCTCGCGCTTCGCAACGAGGCCGTTGGCAACGTATTTCGCGTTCAAGCCGCGCTGCTGAGATTTTTTCGAGAGTTCCTCACACAGCGTCATTTCACCGAGATCATCACTTCCAAGTTGGTGGCCTCCGGCACCGAGGGCGGAACGAACCTGTTTGAGGTCAAGTATTTTGACCGCGTCGCATACTTGGCGCAGAGTCCTCAGTTCTACAAGGAGCACGGAGTGGCCGGATTCGAACGTGTCTTTGAAACCGGTCACGTCTATCGAGCCGAGCCTCATGCTACCAGCCGGCACCTGACCGAATATTATTCCCTTGATCTCGAACTCGGCTTCATAGATGGCCCGGAAGACCTTATTCAACTTGAGCGCGAGCTGCTAACTCTCATTTTCAAGTGCCTCAACAAAGACTTCGCTACGATTCTCAGTTCGTACCGGAAGCAGCCCCTTCCCTCCATGCGTGAGGTGCCCTGCTGGGAATTTGCGCAATGCCTCGAACTCCTCAAAGAGAACTTCAACCGCTCGGATTTAACCGATGACCTTGATCCACAGGCGGAACGCGAGCTGTGTCAGCTGGCTGAACGCGAAACCGGTGTCCCCGCCGTATTCGTGCTTGGTTTTCCGCTCTCCGGGCGTCCCTTTTACACCGCACCTCGCGGAACGTTCGGCGCGGCCAGCAGCTTCGACCTGTTGTTCCAGGGAGTGGAGATCACCACCGGCGGTCAAAGACTTCATCGGTGCGAAGACCTCGAACACGCTTTGCGCAAACGGGGAATTGATCCTGCAAATTTCGAACCCCATCTGAAGATGTTTGAGTTAGGAATGCCCCCACATGGAGGCTTCGCAATTGGCCTGGAGCGTTTGACGGCTCAGATCCTGAATCTCCCGAATGTGCGGCAAGCCACCCTTTATCCGCGAGACCGGACGAAACTGACGCCGTAAGAAATCGCTATGCCCCGAACAATACGCGCAGAACGAAACACGCCGCGTCCAGTCTGCGAAGTTGCACCCAATCGTCGCTCGCGATCCACAGAAACCGCCTCACTGCGGCTCAGGACTCGCCGGAAATCGATTTGAACGCCAGAATGGAATAAGCGGAGCCTTAAAGGAGATCTATTTTCAGCTCTTTGCCTGCTCAAAACCACGAACCCGCGCAGCTCAATCCGTAAACACCACGCCGACGGTTCGCTGACCCTTTTCCGTACCCCCGTCAATCCGCACCACGTAGCCGCGCAACTCCATCACCTGCAATCCGTTCGCTCCCGGGGTTTGCATTGTCACCTGCAGCTCCGACTGCAGCCGTGGGCTGTGCTTGAGTGCGATCATGGCTCCTTGCAGCGACAAATCGCTCACCACCGTTTCTTCCTCAAACGCGTGCCCGCCCTCGGTCACACCGCAAACCTTCGCGCGGAATCTGGCTTCGCGGCGCAACGCCGTCCGCGTCCCCGGCATGTGCGCGTCCACTCGCCCACCCGGCGCCCCCAGCGTGATCACCATTCCTTCGCTCGCCGCGAACACCGAATCAAATTCCTCTCGCGCGTGTCGCAGCAACGAGTCCACTGCGCGGTCGTTCGAATCCGGATCGTGGTGGAACAGCACCAGCGTCTTCGCACCAACCTCTCGCGCGATTCGCGCTCCTTCCTTCCAACTCGAGTGGCCCCAGCCGCGCCGCTCCCCGGCCAGCTGTTCCGGCGTGTACTGCGCATCATTGATGAATATGTCCGCGCCCGATGCCAGCTCTCGCAAACTCTTGTCCAGTTCCGCATCGCCGGGCTCGTTGTCCGTCGCATACGCCACCGTTCCCGCCGGCGTCTCGATGCGAAATCCCAGGCAACCTTGCGGATGATTTAACCACTTCGCTGTGATCTTGTTTTCACCGATGGTGAACGACTCGTCGCCGCCCACTTCCTGAAATTTGCGCTTCGCGCTCATCGCCGACATATCCACCGGAAAATACGGCGACGCCATTTGCGTCTCGAAAACCTGCTTCAGGCTGTCGCGACCCAGAAACTTCGACCGGAAGCTATAGAAATGAAATTCGTTGCTCTCCGCGTAGAACGGCGCGAAAAACGGCACGCCCTGGATGTGGTCCCAGTGATAGTGGGTCACGAAAATGTGCGTTTTTGGCAAACGCTTTTCGCCGGGCACGGTCCACCGGCTTCCCAGCATCCGCAATCCCGTTCCGCAATCCAGGATGATTTGCGTTCCGTCCGGCGCGATGAACTCCAGGCAGGGCGTGTTTCCGCCGTACCGCCAGGTCGCCGGGTCCACCGTCGGCGTCGAGCCACGCACGCCCCAAAAGCTCAATTTTGCTGCCGGAGCAGTCATGTTCAGCGTCTTGGCCGGCTCGCGCAAAAATTCCGCGGCCGCCCCGTTTGCAAATGGCGAAATTCGAATCGGAGCTTAATGATTGATGTTCGCAGCCACCGCGCGGAGCGTCAACGAAATCGCCGGCCGAAGTGTCAAACTGCCCACTAAGCGCCTCCCAACCGCTGCATCGCGTTCTGCAGGCGCGTACAATAGAATCGCAAAATGCATTCCCATTCCCAAGCGCACGGCGAGCCCCACAGCCACGCCCATGGCGATGGTCACGACCACGATCATTCCCACGGCTTCGGCCACCATGGGCATCACCATGGTCACGGGCATGCCCATGCGCACCCGCCTCTGCGGCCTTCAGTGCTGGGCTGGGCCATGGCCGCCACTCTCGGCTTGGTAGCGGCGGAAGTCGTCGGCGGAATCCTGGGACACTCGGTAGCGCTGCTCAACGACGCGGTTCACAATCTTTCCGACGTGCCTGCCATCGGCATCTCCTTTCTCGCCATGCGCTGGGCCGAGCGCCCCGCTGACTCCGAGAAAACTTACGGCTATCACCGCGCCGGAATTCTCGCGGCGTTCACGAATGCGATTTGCCTGGTGCTGCTATCGCTCTGGCTCGGCTACGAATCGATTGAGCGCTTGCGCGCGCCCGTGCAGGTCGTCGAAAGCTGGATGATCTGGACCTCGCTTGCCGCGCTGGCGGTAAACGGCGGCATCACTCTGGCGCTTGTGCGCGGCCGCGGCGACCTGAATCTCCGCGCGATTCTGATCCACAATTTCGGCGACGCGCTTTCGAATATCGCCATCATCGTCGGCGCCGTGATCATCGGCATGACCGGTCTCAGCTGGATCGATCCGATCCTTGGTCTTGCCATCGGCTTGCTGGTGCTGTGGTCCAGCATCGGCATCCTGCGCGAATCCGCTCACGTTTTGCTGGAAGGACGGCCGCGAGAGATGCGCATCGAAGAAGTGGCGCGCGCGATCCTGAAAATCGAAGGCGTAAATGAAGTGCACGACGTGCACATCTGGTCGCTCGGCGGCGGGCGCAATGCCATGAGCCTGCATGCGCGAGTACCGGACATGCACATGGACGAATGCGAGCGGATTCTGCTCTCAATTCAGGAGCGCGCAGCGAAGGATTTCGGCATCGGCCACACGACCGTGCAGTTGGAGCGCGCCGGATTGCCGGCAACTTCAGGCTACGTGATGCCCGAGCCCGCGAAAAAATAGATACGCTTTTTGTCCGTCTTCACTTGCATTCGTTGTCTTACTTCAAATTGTTTGGCAGCAATCACGAAAAATTCTTTCAGGCTGCTGCGTCGACAAAATTCGTTCATTCCCGGAAAATCGGCCGTCACGAACGCGTTCGCGCCCGCGCGATTACGCTGGGGTATGGAAATTTACGCCGCGCTGTTCGTTGAATTGTTGCGTGGCATCCATATCCAGGGTGTCTTGCGAGATGCTACGGCGCTGGCCTTCGCGGGTGACGTAGCGCAGCGTGCCGTTGTCCCAGGAATAGGCGACGCCAAACAACAGTGTGCCGTCGCGGCGAACGAAAACGTATTCCGAGGCGTCGCGCACCGGAGCGGGCGGGCCCAGGCGCGTTGCGGCCGGCAGAAATTGACTTTCCAAACTTCTATCACTCTTCACGCCATCGTTGGCGGCGTTGGCCACAGTTTCGTCGTCAGACACGGTTTGCGTGGCTTCACCAGGCTGGCCTTCCACCACGATCACTTCGGGCGACGAGAGCAAAAACCCGCCGAACCCGAACGAGCCATTATTGAAATGCGAATGCCGGCGTCCAAATCCGCGCCCAGAATTCACGGCAGCGATGTGCGGGAAATCGAAACCCAGGCCCGGAGCATTCCCGAAACTGGTAGCGAACGAAGGCAAGGTCGACAAACCGGACATCATATTGGTACGCCGCCCTTGCGAAGCGACGCGAATGGGCGTGCCGCCGACGGGCACGCGGCCGACACCTCCGACGGAGGTTCTAGCGGGAACACGAACCGGAGCACCCATTCGTGGTGCCGTGCCGGATGCCCGCGGTGCGCCAGCAACAACAGAGCGGGGCGCGGGAACAGCGGCCGTTCGCGCGGGCGCAACCGCGCCGCCCGCGGCCATGCCGCCGCGACGTTGCGCTTGTGCGGAGGGCGCAAGGGTTACTACAGCTACGAAAACTAAGGTAAAGCTCGCACGGATCCAAAATTGGCGCATAAGCACCTCCCCCGGAATGCGAGCGGGGTCTCATTAGAAGGATGCGCCTGTGGAGGCATTGGTTTCAAGGTTACCGAAGTACTGTACGGTAGATTTCAGCATGGGGATTTTGCGAGCGAGGCGACGAAAATACGGGCAAAGGTGTGGCGAAAAGTCGAGAGAACGTCCGAAGCGTGCCCGCCAGCATCCAACTCGCAGCGTCCCTTTCCGGATTGTTGCAATGCTTTGCCCTTGGCAGGGGTTGTGCTATAACCATCGGGCCGTGGAACGTGCCTGGGAGCAAGAGGCCGCTTCGAGCGCATCGAAGCGCAACGCTGCTGTATCTGCAGAGGCAGTATCTGCTTCGCACGATCCGAGGACGGCCGCGGAGGGAAATCGCTCGGCGAATGTCGACCGCGTTGCGGTCGCCGCAGACGTTGACCGCACAACGGTGAGCACGAGCGAAGATGCTTCGCGGTATTGCCCGGTCTGCTCGCGGCGATTGGAATCGAAACGCTGCAAGCTGATTTGTCCCGAGTGTGGCTATTACATGTCCTGCGCGGACTATTACTGAGCTCTGCGGTCCGGCCCGGTTGCCGCCGGCACCGTTCGCGAGTGAAGAAGAGCCCGAAGACGACGAGCCGAAAGAAGACGAGGAGGAAACAAACGTGGCATTGAAGATGACGTACCGCGAAGTGGATGGCGTGGCAGTGGTGGCGCTGGACGGCCGCATCGTCCTGGGTGAAGAAAGCAACGCGCTGCGGGAAAAAGTGAAGAGCCTGATTGCGGAAGGCAAGAAAAAGGTTGTGCTGAACATGGACAACATCACGTTCATCGACAGCGCGGGCTTGGGCACGCTGGTGGCAGCGCACCACAGCGCGAAGTCGCAGGGCGCGTCGCTGCGGCTGTGCCACCTGGGCAGCAAGTTCCAGGAAGTGCTGCAAATCACGAAGCTGCTGACGGTGTTCGAGGTGTACGACACCGAAGCGGCGGCGGTAGCGAGCTTCTCCAAGGGCGCCGGAGCATAAGGCACCCCGATCGAGTGGCTTGCAGCTAGTTGGCATAGCCGCCCTCGAACACTGAAATCTGGATGGATGTGAGGGCACGCATGCGCGTGCCCTTCTTGTTTTCTGCCGATCCTGCAGGTGGGTCGCACCGCTGGGACTGGCCTCCCGCCCCCATGTTTCTGTATCGTGCTGTTAACAAAGGGGTTGTTCTAGCATCAGGTGGTAGAACAAGACGCCGGATGAATTTCGGAAGTCTGCCCGCCGACGGTAAAGCAAAATAAAGCTTGACAGCGATCTAGTGTTATAGTTAGCTATAACACTATAGAGTGGCAGCGGTGAGATGTGCCCTCTTATCGGAGCTTCCGAGAACACCGGATGGATCAGGAATGGAACGACGGGCAGCCGATTTACCGCCAGCTCCGCGACCGCGTCATCGCCATGATTCTCGACGGCGTGCTGCGGGAAGGGGATCCGCTGCCATCGGTGCGGACTGTGGCGGCGGAGTTTCGGGTCAATCCACTGACGGTGCTGAAGAGCTATCAGGAACTGGTGGACGAGCAACTGGTGGAAAAGAGGCGAGGGCTGGGGATGTTTATCAAGACCGGCGCACGGCAATTGCTGCTGCAGGGCGAACGGCAGAAATTTCTTGCCGAACAGTGGCCGCGGATCCACGCAACGATTCAGCGACTGGGCCTGACGCCACAAGAACTGCTGGAAGCTGCGAAACGCGACGCACAGCCGAAAGACAAACCAGATCTGGACGGGGAGCGCTGACGTCATGACATGCATAGAAGCACGCGGCCTGCGCAAGTCCTTTGGAGCAACCATCGCGCTGGATGGCGTGGATTTGCGCGTGGAAGAGGGCCGCATCCTGGGACTGATAGGTCCCAACGGCGCGGGTAAGACCACGGCGCTGAACGCGATTCTGGGACTGACGCAATTTCAAGGTGAACTGAGAGTACTGGGGCGCGATCCATGGAGCGAACGCGACCAGTTAATGCGCGACGTGTGCTTCATCGCCGACGTGGCGGTATTGCCGCGATGGATGCGGGTTTCCCAGGCGCTGGAGTACGTCGCCGGAGTGCATCCGCGCTTCGACCGCAACAAGGCGGAAGGATTCCTGGCGAAAACGGAAATACGCCGGGGGAGCAAGGTGCGGGAATTGTCGAAGGGCATGGTCACGCAGCTTGACCTGGCGCTGATCATGGCCATCGACGCGAAATTGCTAGTGCTGGATGAGCCGACGCTGGGGCTGGACATTCTGTATCGCAAGCAATTCTACGACACGCTATTGAACGACTACTTCGATCGCAGCCGCACCATCGTGGTGACCACGCACCAGGTAGAAGAGGTGCAGCACGTTCTGACGGATCTCATGTTCATCAACCACGGCCGTATCGTCTTCAATTGCGGAATGGAAGAGTTCGAGTCGCGCTACCAGGAGTTGACGGTGAATCCGGAAAATGTGGCTGCTGCCCGTGCGCTCCGTCCCATTTACGAGCGCCAAGTGTTAGGTCGCAGCGTGCTGCTATTCGATCGGGTCGATCGCCAGCAACTGGCCGCTCTGGGCGAGGTCCGTACGCCCAGCATCGCCGACCTGTTCGTTGCGGTGATGAGCAATCAGCCCGGCCGGGAGCAAGGAATGGGCCGATGAGTACGCCACCGAACGCCACGCCCGGCTCCGCGCTGGATACCCAAACGATCGCGCCGGCAATGGAATCGCCGACGCGCCCGTTCTACTGGTCGATCCGCCGCGAGCTCTGGGAATATCGCTCCATCTATATCGCTCCGCTCGCTGTCGCTGCTGTTTTTCTGGCCGGCTTCCTGATCAGCACGGTTCGGCTGCCGCAAAAAATGCGCGACCTCGCGGCGCTCGACGCGTCGCGCCAGCAGGAACTCATCCAGCAACCATACGTTTTCGCCGCGCTGCTGATCATGGGCGCCACGTTTGTTGTGGCGTTCTTTTACTGCCTGGACGCGCTGCAAGGCGAACGGCGGGATCGCAGCATTCTGTTCTGGAAGTCGCTGCCGGTTTCCGATCTCACCACTGTTCTTTCCAAGGCCGCTATCGCGCTGGTGATTATCCCGCTGCTGACGTTTGCGATCAGCATGGTCACCATCTGGATCATGTATCTGATCAGCACGGTGGTGCTGGTGGGCAGCGGCGTGGGCACCGCGACGCTGTGGTCACGTATGCCGTTGTGGCAGATGACGCTAACGCTGCTGAACCACCTGGTCTTTCTTCACGGGCTTTGGTACGCGCCGTTCTACTGCTGGCTGTTGCTGGTATCCGCGTGGGCGCGGCGCATGGCATTTCTGTGGGCGGTGATACCGGTGCTGACGCTTCACGCACTGGAAAAAGTGGCGCTGAACACGTCGCATTTCGCGTCGATCCTGAGCTATCGCATTCTCGGGGCGCCGTCGCATCACGCGCTCACAACCGGCCGCGTATCCATGGATCCGCTGGACACGCTTTCGCCTGGCGAATTCCTGGCGTTGCCGGGTCTGTGGATCGGCCTGATCGTGGCCGCGATATTCCTAGCGTTGACGGTCCGCCTGCGGCGTTATCGCGAACCGATGTAACGGCGGCGGCGATCGGGCGGCCGATGGGGTGCGTGGGGAAGGAGAACAAAACATGAGCACCGCGGTTTTGTCCAGCACCAGACTGGAACTGAATTCTCTTGCGGACAGATCCTTAAAAGCAGCAACGAGGTTGTGGTTTGCAGTGATGGTCGTTGGGCAATCGATCTTCGCGTTTGCGGTGGCGTCGTTTTATGGCTTGGCGGCGCTGCGAGGGAATTCGGCGCACGCGTGGAGCAGATCCATAACTCATGGCTACGTTCCGGGCGACACGCTCGGGAATCTGGCTGTGGCTACACATCTTTTCTCCGCGGCGGTCATCATCGTTGCCGGTGGACTCCAACTGATTCCGCAAATCCGCAACCGCTTTCCGATCTTTCATCGCTGGAATGGGCGCTTCTACGTGGTGACGGCGTTCGCGATCAGCATTGCGGGACTTTATATGACGTGGATCCGCGGAAGCGTTGGGGACCTATCTCAGCACGTGGGCAGCAGCCTCATGGCAGTGCTGATGATGCTGTGTGCGGTGATGGCATTGCGTCATGCGCTGGCTCGGGATTTCAAAACGCACCGGCGATGGGCGCTTCGTTTGTACCTGGTGGTGAGCGCATCCATATTCATCAGGGCAGCGCTATTCCTCACCCTGGCCCTCAACCACGGCCCCTTTGGTTTTGATCCTGGCACGTTTTCGGGACCGTTTCTCACCTTCATTGTTTTCGCGCAATACCTTGTGCCGCTGACGGTTCTGGAATTTTATTTGCGCGCGAAGGAGCAAGGCGGCACGGCAGCGCGCTTGGCGATGGCCGGCGTTCTTTTTGTGCTCACGCTAGGGATGGGTGCCGGGATTTCTGTCGTGGTCATGGCCGACTGGGCGCCGAAGGTCAAAACCGCCTTCGACAGCCGCATATCGATCGCGAAGACGCTGTCCATGACCATCGCGTCGAGCAGCGTTGAGCAGGCTGTTCGGCAATACCACGAACTCAAAGTTGCTCAGCCTGCGGCTTACAACCTCGATGAGAGCGAACTCGACAGCTTGGGTTATGAGCTGTTGCACGGCGGGAAGGTAAAAGAGGCGATTCGGATTTTTCAGCTCAACGTCGAGGCATATCCACAAGCGAGCAATCCTTACGACAGTTTGGGCGAAGGCTATATGAACGATGGCGACAAGGCGCAGGCGATCGCCAACTATCGCAAGTCTTTCGAGTTGAATCCCAAAAACCGCAATGCCGTAACGATGCTGCAAAAACTCAACGCGCCTTGATTTTCTTTCGGCGTCCGCCGGCTAGCGACCCGGGAACCGCAGAAGAGAAACCATAAAAGGAACACAGAGAAGAAAACTCGTCCCTGCTGAAGGAAAGTTGCCATGAAATACTCACCGCTCTTGATTCTGCACATCGCCGGCGCACTCGTGGGTCTGATTTCCGGCTGGTCGGCGATATTTTTGCGCAAGGGCTCCCGCTGGCACGGGCTAACCGGCAACGTGTTCTTCGTGTCGATACTGACGATGTGCGCCAGCGCGGTGACCATCGCGGTGATGAAGCAGCAAACCGCGAATATCATCGCCGGCGTATTGACGTCTTACCTGGTTGCAACGGCATGGTCGACCGCGAGAAGTCGCGAGGGGCGAACGAGCAACTTCGAATGGGGCGCGATGATTGTCGCCTTCGCGTTGAGCATCACCACGCTGACATTGGGCTGGCAAGCGGCGCGTAGCTCCAACCGTGGTGATGTTCCCCTGCCGGTGTACTTTGTCTTTGGCACGGTGGCGCTGCTGGCTGCGGCCGGCGATGCGCGCATGCTGCGGCGCGGCGGTGTTGCCGGCGGGCCACGCGTCTCCCGTCATCTGTGGCGTATGTGCACCGCGCTGTTCATCGCCACAGCGTCTGCGTTATCCGGAAATCGTACGCATATTTTTCCCGAGGTCATTCGCAACGCGCATCTTTTCGGCATTCCCGTGCTTACTCTGCCGGTCTTTCTTATTCCGATGCTTATGATTTACTGGCTGGTTCGCGTGCGGTTCGCCAAGCGCCATAAGCGAAAGTTGGCTGCGCCGAACATCAAGACCGCGCCGGCAAATACTTTGGCGTGAAAAGCGGCGCCTTCTCGGAGAACGCGCCACGGCGTTGAGCTGCGTGGCTTTTTGATTAGCGCTCGTTGGAGCACAGGCAGAGTGCCTGTGCTACTAGGAGAGGCGGCTTACGTGGCGGGCGATCTGGGATTCTTCGTCGCTGGTGAGGACGTTTACCGCGACGGTGCTTTTCTGGCCGGCTATATTTTTTGAGTTTTGGCGGTTGGCTTCGAGGTCGATGGTCAGGCCGAAGCATTGCAGGCCTTCGCAGATTTCGGCGCGCGCGGCGGCGTCGTGCTCGCCGATCCCACCGGTAAAGACGAGCAGGTCTAATCCACCCAGCAGAGCCACGTAGCCGGCGGCGTATTTTTTTGCGGTGCGTGTGAACATTTCAATGGCGAGTTTCGCGAGCGGGTTTGTGGCGGCGGCTTCGCGGAGCTGGCGCATGTCGCTGGAGAGGCCGGAGATACCGAGCAGGCCGGATTGTTTGTCGAGGAGTTTAGCGAGTTCGTAGATGCGGTGGGTGGAATCGTCTTTGTGGGATTGCAGGATGTGCACGAGCAAGCCGGGATCGAGATCGCCGGGGCGGGTGCCCATGATGATGCCGCCGGTGGGAGTGAGGCCCATGGAGGTGTCGATGGATTGGCCGCTGGCGACGGCGGTAATGCTGGCACCGTTGCCGAGATGCGCGATGATCACGCGCGGCGGAATGTTTTCGCCGAGCGCATGGACGATGGATTCGCAGGAAATGCCGTGGAAGCCATAGCGCCGGATTCCGGATTGCCAGAAATTTTCGGGAAGAGGGAAACGCGCGGCGGATTCGGGGAGCGTGCGGTGAAAGGCGGTATCGAAACAGGCGAATTGCTCCGCATTGGGGAAGAGGCGCCGGGATTCGCGGATGAGTTCGAGGGCGACGGGAACGTGGAGCGGCGCAAAGTGGGCCGCGGCTTCGAGTTCAGCGAGGACTTGCGGCGTGATTTTCTGGTGCGTGGTGAGATTCGGGCCGCCGTGAACGACGCGATGGCCGATGGCGGCAGCAGCGGAGAGATTGTGCGCGCTCAACTGAGCGGCTACCAGTTGCAGGGCGTGCGATTGATTGTCGATCGCGTGGGGTTGCTCGTATAGGGACTTGCCATCGGAGGATTTGAGCTGGATTTTTCCTCGGTCCGAGCCGATGCCGTCGGCCGAGCCGCGGGCCAGCGGGCGGACGTCGCCGTTGTTGCCGGGAGAAAAAAGGCCGAATTTCAGGGAAGATGAGCCGCTATTGAGAACGAAGATCGGATTGGAAGGCATTGGAAGGTTATCTCAAGGTCCACTTCCAGTTGCGGACTTCCGGGAGATCTTCGCCGTGTTCGGAGACGTAGAGTTTGTGGCGTTGCATCAGTTCGGTGAAGCGTTGGGTGGCTTTGCCGGCGATGTTGTGGAGGCGCGGGACGCGATTGATGACATCAAGCGCTAAGCGGAAGCGATCCATGCGGTTGAGGACGACCATGTCGAACGGAGTGGTGGTGGTGCCTTCTTCGACGTAGCCGCGGACGTGGATGTTGTCGTGATTGTGGCGGCGATAGGTGAGGCGATGGATCAGCGTGGGGTAGCCGTGGAAGGCGAAGATGACCGGCTTATCCTTCGTAAACAAAGAATCGAAATCTTCGTCGGTGAGGCCGTGCGGATGTTCGCTGGTGGGTTGCAGGGCCATGAGGTCTACGACGTTGACGACGCGGATGCGCAGGTCGGGTAGCTCCTCGCGGAGAAGCGAAACGGCGGCGAGGATTTCCAGCGTGGGGACATCGCCGGCGCAGGCCATCACGACTTCGGGATTGCCGTCGTCGTTGCTGGCGAAGTCGAATGTGCCCATGCCGGTGGTGCAGTGGGTGACGGCTTCATCCATGTTGAGCCAGTTCTGGGCGGGTTGTTTGCCGGCGACGATGACGTTGATGTAGTTGCGGCTGCGCAGGCAGTGGTCGGCGACCGAGAGAAGGCAGTTGGTGTCCGGCGGCAGGTAGATGCGGACGATTTCGGCTTTTTTGTTGGCGACGTGATCGATGAAGCCGGGATCCTGGTGCGAAAAGCCGTTGTGATCTTGGCGCCAGACGTGGGAGGTCAGCAGATAGTTGAGCGAGGCGATCGGTTTGCGCCACGGGATGGTGCGCGTGGTCTTCAGCCATTTGGCGTGCTGATTGAACATGGAGTCGATGATGTGGATAAAGGCTTCGTAGCAGGAGAACAAGCCGTGGCGGCCGGTGAGCAGATAGCCTTCGAGCCAGCCCTGGCAGCAGTGCTCGCTGAGGATTTCCATGACGTGGCCGTCGGGGGAGAGATTTTCGTCGACCGGGAGGGTCGCGGCTTCCCAGGTTTTTTTCGAAACTTTGTAGATGGCGTCGAGGCGATTCGAGGCGGTTTCGTCGGGGCCGAAGACGCGAAAATTCTTGCTGGCGAGATTGCAGTCCATCACTTCGCGCAGATATTGCCCAAGCACGCGGGTGGCTTCGGTGATGGGTTGGCCGGGAGTTTTCACTTCGACAGCAAAATCACGGAAGGGCGGGAGGCGGAGTGGCTGCATGAGCAGGCCGCCGTTCGCATGTGGATTCATGCCCATGCGCCGGGCGCCTTTCGGAGGAAGATCGGCGATGGGGGGCAGCAGGCGGCCGTGGGAATCGAACAGCTCTTCAGGTTTGTAGCTGCGCATCCAGTCTTCGAGGATTTTGAGGTGGCCGGGCTTTTCGTGAATCTCGGCAAAGGGTACCTGGTGCGACCGCCACGTGCCTTCCACCTGTTTGCCGTCTACAGTCTTCGGGCCGGTCCAGCCTTTTGGCGTGCGAAGGATGAGCATGGGCCAGCGGGGGCGTGCGGGCGTCTTACTCTTATCTTTATCGGCCGTGCTGGCGCGTTCGGCGGATTGGATGGACCGGATCTGGTCGAAGATTTTGTCGAGGACCGCGGCCATTTGCCGGTGCATGGCGATGGGATCGTCACCCTCAAGGAAGTGGGGCTCGTAGCCGTAGCCACGGAAGAGTGATTCGAGCTCCTCCTGTGAAATGCGCGCGAGAACCGTGGGATTGGCGATTTTATAGCCGTTGAGATGTAGGATCGGCAGGACCGCGCCGTCCTTCGCGGCATTGAGAAATTTGTTGGAGTGCCAGCTGGTGGCGCAGGGTCCGGTTTCGGCTTCTCCGTCGCCGACGATGCAGGCGACGACCAGGTCGGGATTGTCGTAAGCCGCGCCATAGGCGTGCAGCAGCGAGTAGCCGAGCTCGCCGCCTTCGTGTATTGAGCCGGGAGTTTCCGGCGCGACGTGGCTGGGGATTCCGTAGGGCCAGGAGAACTGCCGGAACAGGCGCTTGATGCCGTCAGCGTTGAGCTCGATGTGCGGGTAGATCTCGGTGTAGGAGCCTTCGAGGTAGGTGTGCGCGACGATGCCGGGGCCGCCGTGTCCCGGGCCGATGACGTACATCATATTGAGGTCGCGCTGGGTGATGATGCGATTGAGGTGCGTGTAGATGAAGTTGAGGCCGGAGGTGGTGCCCCAGTGGCCGAGCAGGCGGGGCTTTACGTCGTCGAGGGTCAGCGGGCGATCGAGGAGCGGATTATCCTTGAGGTAGATCTGGCCGACGGAGAGGTAGTTGGCGGCGCGCCAATAGGCGTGCATGGTTTTGAGTTGATCAGTGGTGAGCGGGGACGGCATGTGCTGCTCCTGCGGAGAGATGTGGCAAGAGAAGTATGCAACAGTGAGATGAAGATGCGCGTGAAAGGTTGATGACAGCGTGAGGCTTGGGGGAGTGGTGCAGGCGGAGACCTGAGCAACCATTTGGAGCGCTCAGAGAAATATTGCTCCGCTGTCGAAGGAGCTGTCATGCAACTGTGGGAGGTCGTAAGAGCACAGGTTGAAGCCTATGCCACTTTTTCGTGCTACCCACGAGGCAGAAGCAATCAGGCGTCGAGGCGGTACATGGTGATGCCGCTTAGAAGTTTGGGGTAGAAGTCGGTGGATTTTTGGGGCATGACTTCGCCGCTGGTGGCGATGTGCATGACTTGTTCGACGTCGCACGGGTTCAGGAGGAAGGCGACTTGGGCGGCGCCGCGATCTATGGCGTCGAGCGCAGCGGAGGCTTCGCGCTCGTAGGTGAGATTTTTCTCCGCGGTGACGGCTTGTGGAGTAATTCCCAGGGCGGGTTCGAGGATTCCTTCGTGGAGAAGGACGACGTCGAGCTTGCGATGGGGCGGGGAGACGTTGGGGAGAAGCAGGGAGAGATCGGCGCCGGGGCGCAATGTGAGGACGTAGAAGGCGCGCTTGCCCGGTTCGTCGACGGGATAGACACCAATGGCGCGCTGAGCGCGGGCGTCGACGAGGCGATGCAGGAATTTGGCGCGGGCGTCGGACTTCGCGCTGTCGCCGGCGAAGGGGAAAGATTCGGCGGCAAAGAAGGGCTCGAGGTAGCGGCGCATGGTGGGCCAGGAGAAATCGGTGAGATTCGCGACGACGCGATGGGTGGGTAGGATGGTGAGGCCTTCACTGCGGCTGTTGACGAAGGTCATCATGGCGCGCTCGTGGGGAGCGTTGGGATCGATCTCGCCTTCTTCCTTGCGCTGCTCGTTGCGGAAATTGAGCGCGGTTTCGTAGCGGTGATGGCCGTCGGCGATGACTAATTTTTGATCCGCCATGGCGCGTTGGATGGCCGAGACGCGCTCGGGCTGCCAGATCACCCATAATCTGTGGGTGACGCCGTATTCGTCTATCATGCTGGTGACCGGCGGGGCGCCTTCGGCGTCGGCGAGGATCGCGTCGATGCGGCGCTGTTCGTCGGTGTAGAGCATGAAGAGCTGGCCAGTGTGCGTGCGGGTGTGGCGTAGCAGTTCGAGGCGATCGGCTTTGGGCCCGGACAAGGTGTGCTCGTGGCGAAAGACGACGCCAGCGGAATATTCCTCGAGCTTCCCTGCGCCGATGAAGCCGCGGCGGATGCGGCGCTCGTCGGTGCCCGGCACAGTGTATTCCTGGGAATAGGCGTAGAAGCTGGCGGCGTGGTCCTGCTGCACGACGACTTCGGCAATCCACTTTTGCAGCGCGGCGCGAGCGCGGGTGTAGACATTACTCTCGCCGTTGTCGGCGGGGAACGTGCGGCCCTTTTCGACGGCAATCAAATTGTGCGCGTCGGAATTGTAGTAGCGCTCCTGGGCCGCGGGAGAAATCTTGTCGTAAGGCTGGGTGAGAACGCGATCGAAGGAAACGCGGTCGGGATTGTAGCGAAGAGCGCGAAAGGGATAAACCTGGGCCATGGAGTCTCCGACGAAGATTTCACGAGCACGTGAGCCATTCATTTTACGCGAAGTGCCCAGATTTCCGAAAAGTAGCTGGCACATTGCGGGCAGATTCCGGGACGATGAATGAGCGGCGACATATAAAATGTGAAGTGTATGGATCAAGTAAAACTCTCTTCGGTGCGGGCGCTGATTTTCGATCTTGACGGCACGTTGATCGATTCGAAGATGGATCTGATTCACGCGGTGAACGCCATGCTGGTGGAGATGGGGCGCGAGCGGCTGTCGGCGGAAGTGATTTCAGGTTACATCGGCCACGGCGCGCCGGTGCTGGTGGCTCGGGCGCTGGGTGCGGCCGTTCCGGAAGAGAAATGCGCGCACGCGCTGCAATTTTTTCTGAAGTACTACGAGGAGCACAAGCTCGACAACACGTGCGCTTACCCGGGAGTAGATGAGACTTTAGCCGGGCTTTCGCGCCGGCAGTTGCCGATGGCGGTGTTAACGAACAAGCCGGTGCGGATCAGCGTGCGTATCCTTGAGGCGCTGGGGCTGGCAAAATATTTCCGATCGATCTACGGGGGAAATAGCTTCGAGACGAAAAAGCCGGATCCCTTGGGCGCGAATACGATTTTGCAGGAGATGGGAGTAGCGGCCCGTGAGACCGCGATCGTCGGCGATTCCGAAGTGGATGTGCAGACCGCGCGCAACGCCGGCACCGCGGCAATCGCGGTGAATTTCGGATTTGGCGTACACGACCGGAAGTCGTACCCGGCCGATGCGTATATTGATCGATTCGCGGACTTGAGCTCGGTGATCGCTAACGGCGCGGAGAGTCGGCTCAGTTGAGGTCTTGCGCGCGCGTTTTTCGAGAGACGCAAGTGTACTTGCCTTCCGAGGCCGCAGTTGGCAGACTCGGCGCGTGATTATTGGACTTTTCTCAGAGTTGGCGACGGCGGGGGGAATCCAGCGCAGCGGGCGGCACCTGGCGGCGGTGATGACGGAATTTGCGTCCAGCCGCGGGATGGAATGCCGCCTGCTGAGCCTGAACGATTCGCCCGAATTGCATCGCATCGCGGTGGGCACGCGGGAAATTGTGTTCACTGGCAGCGATCGCTCCAAGGGGCGATTCGCGGCGACGGCAATGCGGGCGGCGCGGCGGCACGCGAAACTGGTCGTGGCCGGACATCCATTTCTTGCGCCAGTGGTGCAAGCAATGAGGATCGCGGCGCCGAGAATGAAGTCGCTGGTGTGCGCGCACGGAGTGGAAGTGTGGGAGCCGCTGCCGCAATTGCGGCGCCGGGCATTGCGAAAATCGAATCTGATCATTACTCCGACCGAAAATACGGCGAACCACGTTTCGCTGCGTCAGCAGATTCCGCGCGAGCGGGTGCGCGTGCTGCCCTGGGCGCTCGATCCGGAGTTTGAAGCGCTGGCGGCCACGAGTTTGCAGACGGAACTGCCGGCCAATTTTCCGCAAGGGCGGGTGATCTTGAGTGTCGGCCGGTGGATGTCCGATGAACGCTACAAGGGCATGGACACCCTGATTTCGGTGCTGCCGCGGTTGCTTCATGAGTGGACGGACTTGCAGCTGGTGCTGATCGGAGAAGGCGACGATCAGCCCTGGCTGGAGCAGATCGCAGAGCAGTGCGGCGTGCGCAAGCGCGTGACGTTTCTGAGCAAGCTGAGCTATCAGCAGGTAGCGGCGTGCTACTCGGCCTGCGAAATTTTTGCGCTGCCGAGCCGGGGCGAAGGATTTGGCCTGGTATATCTGGAAGCGATGGCACGGGGGAAGCCGGTGATCGGCGGGGCGCATGGCGGTGCGCCAGAAGTAATCGACGACGGGAAGACCGGCTATTTGGTGCAGCACGGCGATGTGCCGCAACTGGCGACATCGATCGAGACTTTGCTGGCCGATCCGGCGCTGGCCCGCGAAATGGGCGCGCGCGGGCGCGAGCGGCTCAACCGCGATTTCAAATTCAGCGTATTTGCCAAGTCGCTGAAGAAGATTCTTCGCGAATTATGCGAATCCTGAACGTCACGCAGACCTACGCTCCCTTCCTCGAATTTGGCGGACCTCCAGTGAAAGTTCGAGCATTGTCGGAGACGCTGGCGCGGCGCGGACATCAAATCACAGTATTAACGGCGGATTGGGGATTCGAAAACAGGCTTGGTAATGCGTTCGAAGCAAGCGGCGCGGATCGCTCCCCGTTCGGCTGGCGATGGGAGCAAAATGGAGTGCAGGCTATTTATCTGCCGACGTGGTTTCGGTATCGCGCGCTGAGCTGGAATCCGGCGGTGAACCGATTCTTGCGGGCGCGGCTGCAGAATTTTGACGTGGCGCATATTTTCGGGCTGTACGATTTTCTGGGACCCGCAGTGGCTGCGGAATGCCGGAGGCTCGGCATTCCGTACGTAGTCGAGCCGATCGGTATGTTCTTGCCAATTGTGAGGAACGTGTGGCTAAAGCGGATGTATCATGGCCTTTGGGGCCACAAGATGCTTCGTGGCGCGCGCTTACTGATTGCGACTTCGGATCAGGAAGTGGAAGAGCTGGCTTTAGCAGGCCTGCCGCGAGACCGAATCGTATTGCGGCGGAACGGCGTGGATCAAGCCCCAGCAGTGGGCCAACACGGCACGTTTCGCTTACAACATGGAATTCCGCTGAATGCGAACCTGGTTCTTTTTCTCGGGCGTCTATCGAAGAAGAAGAGCCCTGATCTATTGTTAGAGGCGTTTGTGAAACTGCCACCCGAGCCTGCGGGCAGCGGTCCGCAACTGGCGTTCGTGGGTCCTGACGAAGGCGGAATGAAGGCGCGCTTGATGGAAATGGCTCGGGAGTGTGGCATCGCTTCGCGAGTGCATTTCGCCGGAGCGCTTTTCGAGCAGGAAAAATGGGCCGCGTATCGCGACGCGAACGTGTTCGTGCTGCCCTCGCAGAACGAAAATTTCGGGAATACTGCGGCGGAGGCAGCGGCGGCGGGAACTCCGGTGGTGGTCACGAAGGAGTGCGGAATCGCGCCGCTGTTGGAGGGTAGCGCGGCGCTGGTGGTTGCGCATGATGCGGCGGCGATTGCCGGCGCCATTCAGCGCGTGCTGAGCGAGCCCGGTGTGCACGCGAAGCTGGCGGCGGGGTGCCGCGAAGCGGTGTCGCGCCTGGGATGGGAAGAGCCTGCGGTCACGATGGAATCTTTGTATAGCCAAGTTGTTAGCGCGCACGGCCGCGTGGCATAATTTCCGGCCCCGAGGGTACCCGGTGGCAGAGAACCGACATCGATTGTTTCGTGCAGGTTGGTGGAGCACCAACCTGCTATTGGCCATAGCCCTGGGCTCGCTTCTCTACTCCGGATGGTGGGAATACTCGGTCCGGCAATACTTGCGCGGATTTTCGGACGCCATTGTGCCGGCGACGGCAACTCCTGAAGAGCAGGTCCGGGCGATCCTGGAATGGATGAGCAGCGGACCGCCGCGGCAAGTGGCGGCAAATCCGGCGGAGTTGTCGACGCGGGATCCAGAGACGACGCTCAATTATCAGCAGCTGCTATCGGTTTGCGGCTCGGCCACCAACGCGTTCCTGAATTTGTCGCGGAGCGCCGGGTTGAATACCCGGCGGCTGCTCTTGCTTACGCCGGAGCGCAAGACCAAACACGTGGTGGCGGAAGTGCCGATCGACGGGCGCTGGGTGATCGTCGATCCGTCTTTTCGCGTGATGCTGCGCGACGCCGAAGGCAAACTGCTGACGCGCAAGGAACTGCAGAACCCGGCGATCTTCGCGCAGGCGACCAGCGTGGTGCCGAACTATCCGAAGGAATACGACTACGCGCACTTCGCGCACATTCGCATCGCGCGGCTGCCATTGGATGGATTCCATCTGAGGAGTCTGCTGGATGCCGTTAACCCCGGCTGGGAAGAATCATTGGACTGGAGCCTGTTGCTGGAACGCGAATCCTTCTTCGCCCTGGTGGTGGCCGCAATCTGCGTGTTGTTCTTTCTGGCGCTGCGTTTTCTTTTGGCGTGGTACGCCGACTGTCGTTTGAGAATACATCGCTTCCACTTGCGCGAACATTTCCTCAGGGCGGGCGCGGCCTTCTTCAGTACGCCGGAGATCAAGTAAGCGCGTGTGCGGAATTTGCGGGGTCGCGCTGGTCAACCGCGATGAGGAAGTAGTGCCGCGCGTGCGCGCGATGGCAGCGGCGCTGCGGCATCGCGGGCCGGACGAAGATGGATTCCTGTTCAACGAGCCGCGAGCGCCGGGCTTGGGCCTGGCGGTGCGCCGACTGAGTATCATCGACCTTCCCGGCGGGCATCAACCCATCTGGAACGAGGCGCGCGATGTCGTGGTCGTTTTTAACGGCGAGCTGTACAACTATCAGGAACTCCGAAAGCAGTTGACGGCCTGCGGGCATCGCTTCGCGACGCAATCCGATACCGAAATCCTGGTGCACGCGTGGGAAGAGTGGGGCGAGGACTGCCTGAACGAGCTGCGCGGGATGTTCGCGTTCGCGCTGTTGGACTTACGAAAACGCTACGCCACCGCGCCGCTGCTTTTTCTGGCGCGCGATCCGCTGGGCATCAAGCCCCTGTATTACACGCAGACCGCGGACGGGCTGGCGTTTTCGTCCGAAGTGCGGTCGTTGCTGGCGTCGGGCGCGGTCCCAAAGCATGTGTCGCAGGATGCGCTGACATCGTTTCTGCTGTTTGGGAGCGTGTCGGAACCGGTGACGCTGATTGAGGGTGTTTTTTCTTTGCCACCGGGTCATCGCATGCTCTTGTACGTGCCGGAACGCCGTCGCACGCCGCGCGCGAGGCCGTGGTGGGACCTGATGCGAAGCCACGCGGCACGCGATTCGCGAAAGCCGCGCGACATGGCGACGGCCGCTCGCGCTTTGCGCCCGCTGCTGCAAGATGCAGTGCGGTCGCATTTGATTGCCGACGTGCCGGTGGGATTGTTCCTGTCCAGCGGGCTCGATTCTGGCGCGATTGCAGCGTTGGCGGCGCGGGTCCAACCTGGGATCCGCAGTTTTACACTGGCGTTTCCCGGCACGGCTTACGACGAATCGGCAGCGGCGCGTGAGCTGGCCAAAAGCGCGGGAACGCAGCACCGTGAAGTGCCGCTGGATGGCGGCGCGATGTTGTCGCGGCTGGAAGAAGCGCTGGGCGCGCTGGATCAGCCGACCATGGACGGGATCAACACCTATTTTGTCTCCTGGGCAGCGCGCGAGGTGGGACTCAAGGTAGCGCTGTCGGGGGTGGGAGGCGACGAACTTTTTGCGGGCTACCGGACGTTTGCTGACGCGCAGCGGTTGCAGCGCCTGATGAAACTGGCGTGGTTTACGCCAGCGCCTCTGCGCGCGGCGCTCGTTCCGTTGGTGCGAACTCTTGCCGGACGAGGCAAGGGGCCGGATGCCGCCCGCAAAGTAGCGGCGTTGTGGGTGTCGCCGGATCGCCTGCCGCATCCGTATTTTTTCGCGCGAGCCCTGTTTCCTCCCGCGGGATTGACGCGGCTCATCGAGCCGAAATTCCGGCCGAGCAGCGTGCACGCGGACGGAATCACGCTGGAGCCCACGTGGCTCGGTTGGCTGGAGCGCGCGGCGGACGTGGCGCGAAAGCTGGAGCCGATCGCGGGGATTTCGTGGCTCGAATTGCACTGCTACATGGCGAGTACCCTGCTGCGCGACACCGATTCGGTAAGCATGGCGCGATCACTGGAGGTGCGCGTGCCGCTGCTGGACACGCCGCTGGTCGAATTTGTCATCTCGCTGCCGGATGCCGCGCGTCATCGAGAGGGGACGCAGAAGGGCCTGCTGGTGGAGGCGCTGAGGGATATCCTTCCGCCGGAGATATTGTCGCAGCCGAAGCGAACGTTCACTCTGCCGTGGGAGGATTGGCTGCGCGGACCGTTGCGTCCGCGGCTGGAGGCGAGTTTCGCCGATATCGCGCCTCCGCTTGGCGCACATCTGCACAGCCAAGGCGTGCGTGAGGTGTGGAGCGCATTCCTAGCGGGCAAAACTTCCTGGTCGCGACCCTGGTCGCTGTATGTTTTGAATGAATGGTGCCGGCGGCACTTGTAGCCGCGTCGCGCGCGGTCAGCCTCCCTGCGGTACACTGCCTTTACCGAATGAATATCCTCGGAATCAATGCGTATCACGGCAACGCTTCGGCGGCGATCGTGTGCGACGGCAAGCTGGTTGCCGCGGTCGAGGAGGAGCGATTCAACCGCGTCAAATACGCTGCCGGATTTCCCGCTCTGGCGATTCGCTATTGCCTGAAGGAAGCGGGGCTGACGCTCAACGAAATAGACCATGTTGCGGTGCCGCGAAATCCCTATGCGCGGCTAGCCACAAAACTGTTTTATTCGCTGCGCATGCCGTCGTTCGCGCGCGAACGCGCCAAGGTGATGGTGAAATTTACAGGCGTCCGCGAGGCGCTGGCTGCGGTGTTCGACGCCGATCCCGCGACAATTCCGGCGACATTCCACCGCGTGGAACACCACCGGGCACATCTCGCTAGTGCCTACTTTGTTTCTCCGTTCGAACAGTGCGCGCTGCTATCCGCCGACGGCCTGGGCGATTTCGCTAGCACCATGTGGGGAATCGGCCGGGGAAATCGCATGGAAATCGACGACGCCATCGCGTTTCCTCATTCGCTGGGGTTGTACTATAGCGCGGTGACGCAATATCTCGGGTTCCCAAAGTTTGGCGACGAATACAAAGTGATGGGGCTGGCGGCTTACGGCCAGCCGGAAGAACTCGAGACCTTTCGCGATATCGTTCGCTTCGACGCGAACGGAAATGGCAACGGATTTCGTCTCGGGCTCGATTATTTCATTCATCATCGCACCGGGCCGGAAATGACCTGGGCCGACGCGGGAAAAACTCCAACCCAAGGCAAATTATTTTCCGAGCAACTACCGCGACGCCTGGGGCCGGCTCGCGGGCCCGAAGACCCGCTGGAACAGCGCCACCGGAATCTTGCGGCGTCGCTGCAGATGCGGCTGGAGGAAGTCTACCTTGGCATGCTGAGGAAGCTGGCGGCGCGAACCGGCATGAAATCGGTATGCCTGGCGGGTGGCGTAGCCTTCAATTGCGTGGCCAACGGGAAAATCTTCGATCGGACCGCGTTTGAAAATGTTTACGTGCAGCCGGCGGCGGGCGATGGCGGGCTGTCGGTGGGCGCCGCGTACTTTGTGTGGAATCAAAAGCTGGAAAAGCCGCGCTCGTTTGTAATGGAGAACTGTTACTGGGGACCGCAGTTTTCGCGCGAAGCGATTCACGCGGCGATTGAGGGCAGCGAGTTGGCGCGAGACGGGGGCTGCACAGTCGCTGAAGTACCCGAAGAAGAGCTGTGCCGTCGCACCGCCGCGATCATCGCCGAGGGAAAAATTCTGGGCTGGTTTCAGGGACGCGCGGAGTGGGGGCCGCGAGCGCTCGGAAATCGCAGCATCGTGGCCGATCCGCGGCGTGCGGACATGAAAGAAATTCTCAACCGGCGCATCAAGCATCGCGAGATCTTTCGGCCGTTCGCGCCAACGATTCTGTCGGAGGCGGTTGGCGATTGGTTTGAGAAATCACATCCTTCGCCGTTCATGACCTTCGCATACGCGGTGCGCCCCGAAAAGCGCGCGCAAATTCCCGCGCCCACGCACGTCGACGGCACCGGCCGCCTGCAGACCGTGACCCCACAGGCCAATCCTCGGTATTGGCGGCTGATCAAGGCGTTCGAACAGCTCACCGGTGTTCCCGTGGTGCTCAACACCTCGTTCAACGACAACGAACCAATCGTGTGCCGGCCCGAAGAAGCGATCGATTGTTTCCAACGCACCCAGATGGATGCGCTGGTTCTGGGCGACTTTCTGATTACGCGAAATTAACCCAGCGGGCAGTAATTGCGAGGGACCGAAGCTTCAGGTGAGGTATTGGAGCGTGGTATCGATCAAATCCTGGGTCCCGCGATACGGATTGCCGGGGCTGTCGTATTCCATTGAGCAGTAGCCTTTGTAATTGTGGGCTTTCAGGATCGCGAAGGTCTTCGGCATGTCCACCTTGAAGACCTGGCCTGCATCGTTGGCTTCCATCGCCTTGATGTGACAAATGCCGTAGGCATGCGCGAACATAGCGTCGATCCCTTTGTACGCGTGCTCTTCGTTTCCGGTGGTCAGTGAGTTCGCGAAATCCGGCAATGCATGCAGCCACGGGCTGTTCACCTTCTCCACGACTTCAACGATGAAGAACGGATCTTCGCTGACCGGATTGTCGTTTTCCAGATGAACAACCACTTTCTTAACGGCGGCATGCTCCGCAACCAGGCGCAGGCTTTCCGCGGCGCGACTAACATCCGGCTTTGTGTCTTTGGCGCCGGGAATATTGGTGCGCACGCTGGGCGAGCCGACGATGGCGGCGACATCGATCCATTGCTTGCCGAACTGGACGGCTTTGTCGCGCTCGGCACGATCCGTCGAGTACTGGCTGTGTCTAGAGTCGGCGGCAATGTCCACGATCAAACCGTGCACTTTCTCGACGCCCGCGCGCACTTCGTCCAGATATTTGCGGTCCACCGAACGGAAGTGACGGCTCCACGGTTCGATTTTGTTGACATTGAATTTGGCTGCTACGTGCGCGGCGAAATCCTTGATGTCCATCTTCCCCGCCGAAGAATTCGGCGAGTCAAGTCCGGCGATGAAATCGCGGAACGGATAAGAGGCGATCGCCAGACGTTCGCGAGGCGCCGCCGGGAATTGCACGGAAGGACCGGCTTCGGGCGCCAATGAGTTTGCGCCGATCGCAAAAAGATCGCGTGCGGCCCAAGGGAAAGCGATGGCGGTTGCGGCGCCGGGAAGATGAGAGATAAAGCGTCTTCGTGTGGTTGGCGGCACAGCGGGCGACAGTCTAGCAGCTTCGGCCACCCCGCGCCATCGCGCGGCGCGTCTCCCTGTACAATCTCTGCGTGCGAGTCCTGCTGTTAAACCTCTACTATCCGCCGGACACATCGGCAACAGCGAAAATGGCAGCGGCGTTTGTCGAACCTCTGGCAGCCAGGCACGACGTCACCATCGTTTGCGGGCGGCCTTCCTACCATCCCACCGAGCGCCGGCCGTGGCATTTGTGGCAGCAGGAGCGCACGAACAATGTAAGAGTGATCCGCGTCGGTTCGACCGATTACCCGCGTACGCAGATGGCTCGCCGCGTGTTGAACTATCTGAGCTACGTCGCGCTGTGTGTCCCTCGCGCGTTGTTCGTTCCGTGCGATGTGGTGCTGGCCATGACTGACCCGCCCTTTCAAGGAATCGTCGGCGCATTCGTGGCGCTGCTGAAACGCAAGCCTTACGTCTACAACATCCGCGACATGTATCCCGACATGGCCGTCGGCGGATCGCTTGTCGCTCCGGGATTGCTGGAGCGAATCTGGGAGCTATTGCATCGCTGGGCGCTGCGGCGCGCCACTCGCGTCATCGTGCTGGGCGACGACATGCGCGCGCGAATTGTGGCCAAGGGAATCCCATCCGAGCGTATATCCACCGTGCGCGATGGCACCGAGCTTGCACCGGTCGATGCGGCCGCCCCACCGGCCGCCGTTGATCCAGATGTGGTCCGCGCCATTCGCGGCGGATTCAAATTCGTGCTCCTGCACGCGGGGAATCTCGGATTTTACGGGGGGTGGAGCACGCTACTGTCGGGCGCACGACAGTTGGCGCCGGATGGTGTGAGCCTCGTCTTCGTAGGGGACGGCGCGCAGCGCGCCCAACTCGAGCGCGAAGCAGCAGGCGCCGCCAACATTCGCTTCCTGCCATTCTTCCCGGCGAGCAAGGTCCCATCCGTTCTGGCCGCCGGCGATCTCCATGTGATTACCGTCAAGCGCGGCCTGGAAGGCGTGGTGGTACCCAGCAAACTGTATGGCATCCTCGCGGCGGGTCGGCCCATCCTAGTTGTCGCCTCGCGGGAAACCGATGCAGCATCACTCGGCGCGCGGAGAGGATTTGGAGTTTCCGCGGACCCAGACGAACCCGAAGAAATGGTTGCCGTGGTGAGAACTCTGCTCCAGGAGCCCGCCAGGCTCCAATCGATGGCGGCCGCGGCGCGCGGCGCTGCGCATGACTATAGCAGGGTCAATGAAATTATTAACTTTATTACGATAATTGAGGAGAGTGTATCTAGATGACAACAGAGACCCTTTGGAGCGGCAAGCGCGTGCTGGTTACCGGGGGCGCCTCGTTCATTGGCTCCACACTGACGGACAAACTCCTCGATCGTGGAGCGCACGTTCGCATCGTCGATGATCTGACCAGCGGGCATCTGGACAACATTCGCAGTGTGCTGGGAAGCGGCAAGGTCGATTTCATCCACGCCGACTTGCGCGAGCCCGGCATCGCCCGCGCCGCTATGCACGGTGTGGACACCGTTTTCCATCTCGCTGCGGATCACGGCGGCCGCGGTTACGTCGATCTGCATCAGGCCGGCCCGGCCTCCAATTTTTTCCTCGATGGCCTGGTGTTTGCCGAGGCTGTCAAAGCCAAGGCCAAGAAAATCGTGTTCGCATCGTCGGGCTGCGTCTATCCCAATTTTTTGCAATCGGATATCCACAAGGAAGTCTACCTGACCGAAGACCTGACCAATGGCCCCAATGATGCCGACAACACCTACGGCTGGGCCAAGCTCATGGCCGAATTTACGTTGAAGGCCTACGCGAAAGAACACGGAATCGGGGCGGCTTCGTGCCGGTATTTCACGGTCTATGGTCCCCGCGGCGTTGAAAATCATGCGGTCATCGCGATGATCGCGCGCGCCTTCCTGAAGCAGGATCCCTTTGAGATCTGGGGTGATGGCACGCAGATCCGCAACTGGACCTATATTGATGACATCGTCGAAGGCACGATCCTCGCCGGCGAGAAAATCAGTGATGGCACGGCCGTGAACCTCGGCACCATGGAGCGCATCACCGTGCTCGATTGCGCCCGGATGGTTTGCGAGTTCACCGGGCACCAAGCCGAAATCAAGAAGCGGCCGGAAATGCCTACGGGGCCGCTGAATCGCGTGGCAGACAATGCGTTAGCCAAGCGCCTGCTGGCCTGGGAGCCCAAGGTCCCCTTCCGTGAGGGGCTAAAGCGCACCATCGACTGGTATTTTGGCGCCAAGAATCGCGACGATGTGCAGCGCACCTTCGGCCGCATGTTAACCGAGCGCTAGGGAAGCCCCCTGGCCGCGTCAAATCCAGCGCGTCCCGTCCATGTGCGTCACAGACCAGGATGGAGCGCGCACCGCCCTCACAGCGCAACCTTTTGCCGAGCGGCGGAGTCTTAGTGGCCAGAGCATCACCACGCCGGTGGTAATGCTGAAGGGCAAGGCCTTCATTCTTGTTGGAAGCGCAACACGATCTACGGTAAGGTGATGACACTGCGTGGGGCAGTGTAGATTACTGGATTGTTACATAGTTACTTGAGACTCCGGGCCCCCAACCCGGCGATCATTTTCGCGTCATCGGCCGTTACCCTCCCTCGGCTGGATGTGCGCCAAAAACAATTTCATACGAGGTCGCATGGCCGCAGGCATGCTGGCTTTCTTTATTGCTTTGTTCGCATCCTTGATGCTCACCGTGCCGGTCCGCGCGCTGGCCCTGCGCGTCGGCATGGTCGATCTTCCCGGCCCGCGCAAAATGCACATGCAACCCATTCCGCTGCTGGGGGGACTCGCTATGTTCGGCGCGGTCATGCTGGCGATCCTATTCGCCTTCGATGGCCCCGCTCGCTCGCAGAGTGCCGGCATCGTGATCGGCGCAACGCTGGTCGCCGCGGTCGGCTTCCTGGACGATCGCGGCTGGCTGCATCATCAGGTCAAGCTGTTCGTCGCCATGCCGCTTGCTGCTGGCATCCTGCTGGCCAGTGGCATTCACGCCCAGGTTTTCGAGTTCCTGATTCCCGGGCACGCCGGATATCTGGCCGATGCCGCGCTTACGGTCTTCTGGGTCGTTGGCATCACCGCGTCGTTCAGCATCCTGGATCATATGGACGGCTTATGCGCGGGAGTCGCCGCCATGGCATCGATCTTCTTTGCCATGCTCGCCTATCTCAATGGGCAAACCTTGGTGACCGTTCTAGCCGCTGCGGTGCTGGGCGCCGCCACCGGATTCCTGCGCTTCAACTTCAAGCCCGCAAAAATCTTCATGGGCGACGGCGGAGCGATGTTCCTCGGCTTCCTGATGGCCACCTTGGGCCTAAAGCTCCGCCTGGATCACGCCAACCACGTTTCCGGATTGCTCGCGCCTTTGCTGATTCTCGGCGTCACGATTTTTGACACTACGCTGGTGACCATCTCGCGCTCACGGCGCGGACTTCTTCCCTTTACCACTCCGGGCAAAGATCACGCCGCGCATCGCTTGTCCAATCTTGGGCTGGGCCAGCGCGGCGCAGTGCTGGCTCTGTATTCGCTCGGAGCCATAACCGGCGGCCTCGCCGTGCTGGTTGCTTATTTGTCCGAAACCGCAGCCATCGCCGTGGCCGTGATCACCGCCATAGTGGTGCTGCTCGCCGTTGCCTTGCTCGAACGCGCTCCTTACGAAGCGCAATCCCGAAAACGCCCCGTCGCGGCCTGAAATAGCTGGCGCGGACGCCAATCGGCCCACGCCGTTATGATTTTGCGAGAAGTTTTGGATTCGCTATACTTACGACCCTCCCACCGCCCGTAAAACGGTCGGTACTATCGCGGGAACTTTCACCGGAAGTTAGCTTTCGCAGTGCGATGACCGTGCGGCATCATTCTCACGTTTTGATGTGAACGGGACGAACAGATACGTGTACAGAGACGAACCAAACGCCGAACCCCGGACAAAGGAAGGCAGCGAAATCGTCGTCGTCGGCGCCTCTGCCGCCGGGCTCTACACTGCTGCAACACTCGCTCGCGGCGGGCGCAAGGTCCGCGTCCTGGAATCCAAGCCCGACTTCGAGCCAGCATCTCGCACGCTGATCGTCACCGATCATTTCCGCAATCAGCTTGGCGCTTCCGCCAAGGCCAGCATCCTCAACGAGATTCGCCGTTTCGAGCTGTTCACCGATGGACGCTCTGCGCAGATCGCGCTCTGCAAACCCGATCTGATTATCGAGCGCGCCCGGCTGATCCCCGCGTTGGCTCGCGAAGCACAGCAGGCCGGCGCGAATCTTTCCTTTGACGCGCGCTTCCTCAAACTTTCGCCGAACTCACGCGGCTTGCACCTGCAAGTGGAATCCAAGGGACGCTCTGAAGAGTTGCACGCCCCCAGCGTGGTCGGCGCGGACGGCGCCGCCAGCCGCGTCGCACGTACTGCCGGCTGGCCGCCCATCGAAACCGTTCCGTTGCTGCAGGCCATCATTCGCCTGCCAAAGGACTGCCCGCCGGATACCACCCGTGTCTGGTTCGTGCCGGACGATACGCCGTACTTTTACTGGATGATTCCCGAATCATCCGACCGGGCCGCCCTGGGAGTGATCGGTGAAGACGGCCGCGACACAGCGCGCTGCATGGCCCGTTTCCTCGAGAAAAAACACATGGAACCCCTCGAGTGGCAGGGCGCGCGCATCCCGGTCTATCGCCGCTGGATTCCGGTGAAGCGCCGCGTCGGCAACGGTGAGGTTTATCTGGTGGGCGACGCCGCGGCGCAAGTCAAAGTCACCACCGTCGGCGGCATCGTCACCGGATTCCGCGGAGCCCTGGGCGTTGCCGAATCCATTCTGCAAAATGGCCGCAGCCGCGAACTCCGGACCCTGCGCCGTGAACTCGACACCCACTGGCTGATCCGCCGCACCATGCATCACTTCCAGCAAAAGGATTATTCCCAGCTGGTAGATCTGTTGAACCTCTCCACTCGTGACACGTTGAGTGAAATCAACCGTGACGAGTCCACTCGCCTGCTCTGGAACGTGCTGCGCCGCCAGCCGCGCCTCGCGCTGCTCGGCTTGCGCGGCCTGCTGCTCGGAAAGAACACCACCGCACGCCCACGTTCACTACAGTAAGCAGGCCGTTCCAGGGTAATGTTTCAGACTAAATTGGAACCAAGAGCAGTTGGTGGAACTACCCGTTCCAGTGATGCTTTGCCCAGCACATCTCTTTAGGCCACAATGTTGTTTCACTCCTGGCCTAGCGCTCGCCCCGGCTGCCGGAGAAATCTCAGGAGAATTACCTTGCGCCTTGCCGTTGTGGGTTGTGGCTATGTTGGCCTTGTAACCGGAGCCTGTCTGGCCGAAGCCGGACACGATGTGATCTGCACCGACATCGATGCGGCACGCATCGCGCAGCTCCAGTCCGGCGAGATCCCCATATATGAGGAATATCTTGGCGAGATCCTCGCCTCCACGCGAGCCAGCGGCAAGATTTCCTACACTGCCGACGCCGGTGAGGCCTTCCGCGCCAGCGATGTGATCTTCATCTGCGTGGGCACTCCTCCGAAAGGTACCGGGGAAGCCGATCTTTCCGCCATCGACAACGTGGCGCGACAGATCGCGCAGGAAGCGCGCTCGTCCAAGCTGGTGGTCGAGAAGAGCACGGTGCCTGCGCGCACCGGTTTGGAACTCCGCCGCGCGCTTAATGCCTACTCGCGCAGCAGCAACATCGAGTTTCGCGTGGCCTCGAATCCGGAATTTCTTCGCGAAGGAACTGCCGTGCAGGATTTCTTCCACCCCGATCGTATCGTGGTCGGCGTTGAAGACGACGCTTCCGCTGCGGAGCTTCGCGAGATCTATCGTCCCATCATCGAACGGTCGTTCCGGTGCCCGGCTCACAACGGCGCCTGCCCCTTGGACGCCAAAGCGGAATTTCTGGTCACCACGATTAACAGCGCCGAATTGATCAAACACGCCTCGAACTCCTTCCTCGCGCTGAAAATCAGCTACGCCAACGTGATCGCCGATCTATGCGAGCAGATTGGCGCGAACGTCGAGGAAGTAACGCACGCCATGGGCCTGGACTCGCGCATCGGCGGCCAATTCCTGCGCGCCGGACTCGGCTTCGGCGGATTTTGCTTCCCCAAGGATCTGCAAGCCTTCGTGCACCTTGCCGGCAGTGTTGGGGTGAAATTCGACATCTTGAGAGCCGCCGAACAGGTCAACAAGCAGAGGATCGATCGCTTTGTTTCCAAGGTCCACAAAGCGCTGTGGGTAGTTAAAGGGAAGCGCATCGCCATTCTGGGCCTGGCGTTCAAAGCCAACACCGACGACGTCCGTTTTTCGCCGGCTCTGGAAGTTGTCAAAGCCATGATTCACGAAGGCGCGGACGTTCACGCCACTGATCCGGTCGCCATTGCGCGTGCGAAGACAATTTATCCGGACCTCACCTATCACCAAGATTTGTACGAAGCACTTCGCGGTGCGGAAGCCGCACTCGTCTGTACCGAATGGGACGAATACCGCCATCTGGATTGGGAACGCGCCGGCACGTTGATGTCCCGGCAGTTGGTAGTGGACGGACGCAACCTATACTCTCCGTCACGTATGCGCGACCTGGGCTTCGAATATTACTCGTTCGGCCGGGAAGCGGTGCAAAGCAGCGTCGAAAGTGCCCGCTAGGTACGGGCCACGTCGGCACGGCACTCGTTTTACGTTACTAATGGCTGCTTTTTGCGAAGGTCTCTTTGAAGTAGGTCATCGTCGATCGCAAACCTTCCTCCAAATTCACCTTGGGTTCCCATTTCAGGATTCTCTTTGCCTTGGTGATGTCCGGGCACCGCTGTTTCGGATCATCTTGTGGCAAGGGCTCGAAAATAATCGGTGGAGCGTTCTCAAAATGCTTTCGGACCTTCTCCGCAAACTGCAGAATCGTGATTTCCTGGGGATTTCCGACGTTCGTCGGCAAATGCTCGTCCGACATCGCCAGTTTGTAAATTCCGTCGATCAGGTCGGACACGTAGCAGAAACTCCGGGTCTGCTTTCCGCTTCCGTACACGGTGATCGGTTTTCCGCTCAATGCCTGATACACAAAATTCGGCAATGCGCGCCCATCGTTTAGCCGCATGCGCGGCCCGTAGGTGTTGAAGATCCGCACGATGTGCGTATCCACGCCGTGATAACGGTGATACGCCATGGTGATCGCCTCGGAAAAACGCTTGGCTTCGTCGTACACGCCGCGCGGCCCGATGGCATTGACGCGGCCCCAATATTCCTCGTTCTGCGGAGAAACTTCCGGATCGCCGTAGCATTCGCTGGTGGATGCCAGAAAGAATTTCGCCTTCTTGGCCAGCGCCAGCCCCAGCGCATTGTGTGTCCCCAGCGAACCAACTTTCAGCGTCTGAATGGGCAGCTTAAGATAATCGACGGGGCTGGCGGGCGAAGCGAAGTGCAGCACGTAGTCCACCGGCCCAGGAACGTCGATGTATTTGGAGACATCGCAGCGCGCGATGGCGAACTGGGGATTCCTTTCCAGGTGACTGACGTTGCTGTTCATGCCGGTCACCATGTTATCGAGCGCCAACACCTCCCAACCTTCGGCAAGGAACCGGTCGCACAAATGCGACCCCAGAAAACCCGCACCACCCGTGATCACCGCACGCATTCTTCCTCCATGAAAATAGGCCAAACTAGTTTAACGGAGGCCCCGGCGATTGACCACGGAGCAAATCGGGCGCTACCATGCGCGCGTTCTTTCATCACATCCGCCGATCGGCGACATTCATCCACTGACGACGGCAACTCTTGATGGGCGCAATCTCAGACTTCGATTCTCGCCACCGCGTTCCCGGCCGCGGGCCGGTAATTCTCGCGAGCGCGGTTCTAATTTTGATCTTGGCGATTGCCGTGATTTTCTTTGGAGTCGGCCGGTGGCTGGTGGTCGAAAATGCCCTGGAGAAATCGCAAGCCATCGTGGTGTTGAGCGGCGCCATGCCGCAGCGCGCCCTGCAAGCCGCCCGCCTTTTCCGCGATGGTTATGCGCCGCAAATCTGGCTGACACGCCCCGAACAACCCGCTTCGTCGCTTGATCCCATGGGTATCCCGGACTCAGGCGAGGACTACTTCAATGACCGCGTGCTTCAGCACGAGGGCGTGCCTGCGAGCGCCATTCGTGTGCTAGAGCCGCACATCAACAACACCGCCGATGAAATTCGGGTCATCGCCGCTGAAGCGATTCGCGAAAACGCCGCGAGCGTGATGATCGTGACCAGCAAAGTGCATACGCGTCGCGTGGCCCGGCTATGGCGGCAACTCGCTGCTGGCCACACGCGCGCTATCGTGCGCGCGGCCGGTACCGATGGGTTCGATGCGGCGCACTGGTGGCGCAACACCCACGACGCCCTCGATGTCGTTCGCGAAGTATTGGGCCTGCTCAACGCCTGGGCCGGATTACCCTTGCAGCCCGCCCGGTAGCGGCGGCCTGCCACCTCACGCAGAGAAATAAAATAGGAGCAAGGGGACAGTCGATCGCCGGGAATCCGCTCTGGGTTCTGGGTACAGCTGTAACTTGCGGTGTCAGAAAAACAGAAACTTTTTTTTCTTTTGCGGCTTTTCTTCCAGTGCAATTTCCGGCACGTACGGCAGTTCACGCCCTTCGAACGCTGCCAGCGGATTGTCGACAAAGAGCGCTCTGGCGGTTTCTTCTCCGAAGCGTTCCCAGACAACCTCGAAGGCCGGCAGCAGAGTGAGCGGGCGCCAGGACATGTTGTGCGCATCACTGGCCACGAAATGAATCAGGCCCTCGCCAATCCATCGCAACGCATCTTCCTGGGACTTGACTCCAAAGCCGCCGGTCAAAGCCCCCGCGGTCACCTGCCCGAAGCATCCAATTTGCACCCACGCCGCCAGACGGCCAGGCTGGCTCTGCAAGATGGCGTTACGCTCGGGATGGGTGATGATTGGGCGAAGTCCCATCAGCTGGAGGTCATGCAGGGTGTGGTTCATCGTTGGGGAAATCGAGTACTCGCTGAATTCCACCAGCAGATAGTTCTTCTGATTGATGCAGAAGCGGGGCGCATCCAGGCGCAGCGCTTCGATATTTTCCAAGTTGATATGGAAGTCGCACCCGGTGGCCAATTGCAGCCTGTCGCCGACGAGCCGCTGGAGTTGCTCATGCAACTGCTTCACTCGCGTGTAGTTAAACGCATATTCGCTGCTGGCGTGGGGGGTGCCCACGACGTGGGTGACACCCTCTTCGATGGCGGCCTGAGCCATGGACAAGGAAACCTGGATGTCCTTTGCGCCGTCGTCCAGCCCCGGCAGGATATGGCAATGAATATCCACCATAAGCCCTTACTTTAACGCACTCCAGGTGAACTCCCGTTAACAACCGCGCACAAAGTGGAAACTCGCTGCTCGCGGTTGATTGCGCCCCTCTAATGGCCTGCTACTATTAAGTGTCCCGGCGCCCACAGCCCTGGCGCCTGTGGTATTCCCAAAAAAATCGAGGAGTGCGAAGCAAGTCATGCCAAGCGACCGGAAACCCGAGTTCTTCAAAGGCACGCAATTGAAGGTTGCTATTATCGGCTGTGGATACGTAGGCCTGCCGTTGGGCCTCCGGTTCGCCGAAGCCGGCCATAAGGTGACGGGATTCGATACCGACCCCAAAAAAGTGGAGATGCTGAATGCCGGCAGGTCCTACATCGAGCATATCCCGCAAAACAAGATTCAGCAGTTTGTGAACAGCAAGCATTTCAACGCCACCACCGATGCCACCCGGCTGAAGGATGCCGACGCCATCATCATCTGCGTCCCTACGCCCCTGGATGAGCGGCGCGAGCCGGACCTGAGCTACGTGGAGAACACCGCGATCATGATTCAGCCGCACCTGCAGAAGGGGCAGCTGGTGGTGCTGGAATCGACGACTTATCCCGGCACGACCGAGGAATTAGTGCTGCCAATCCTGGAAAAGAGCGGCCTGAAATGTCCGATCGCGGCCGGACCGGACGTCGAGAACGTGGGGTGCGACTTCTTCCTGGCGTTTTCGCCGGAGCGCGAAGATCCCGGCAACAAGCAGTTTGGCCTGGCCCAGATTCCCAAGGTCGTTGGTGGCGTGAATCCGCCTAGCGGGCGCGCTGCGCAGGCCATTTACACGCCGATCGTCTCCAAGGTTGTGCCGGTGAGCTCCACGCGCGCGGCGGAAATGGCCAAGCTGCTGGAGAACATCTTCCGCTGCGTAAACATCGCTCTGGTGAACGAGCTGAAGATGTTGAGCCTGCGCATGGGCGTAGACATCTGGGAAGTGATCGATGCGGCGGCTACCAAGCCCTTCGGTTTCATGCCGTTCTACCCTGGCCCGGGACTGGGAGGCCATTGCATCCCGGTTGACCCTTTCTACTTGTCGTGGAAGGCGCGCGAGTACGATTTCGCGACGCGCTTCATCGAGCTGGCCGGTGAAGTGAACACTGCGATGCCCTATCACGTCATCGAAGCGGTGGCCACGGCCCTCAACGACCGCAGGAAGAGCATCAAGGGCTCGAAGATCCTGGTTCTTGGCGTGGCTTACAAGAAAGACGTGGATGACCTGCGCGAATCGCCTACGTTGAAGATTATGCAGTTGTTGCAGCAGCGCGGCGCGGAGTTGGACTACAACGATCCGTACTTCCCGCAGCTGCACAAAATGCGGCATTACAACTACGAGAACATGAAGTCGGTGCCGCTAAATCCGCAGACCATCGGGAGTTACGACGGCGTGGTGATTGCCACCGACCACTCGAGCTATGACTACGCGGCGATCGTAGATGCCGCGAAGCTGGTGGTGGACACGCGGAACGCCACCCGCCGGGTGGTTCGGCACCGGGACAAGATCGTGCTCTGCTGACACGCCGGCAATCCTTCCGGGCAGCGGTTCTTCCGAAGGGCGGTCCGAAAGGGCCGCCCTTTCGCATTCATGCCTCCTTGAGCTTCCGCCAGAAGCGTTAGCGGCCTGATGGATGGGCAAACCCCAATTTTTGCCGTAACTGTTCATTCTGAACTAAATAAAGTCATCTAGTTTTGCTACCGCTACATAAGTATTCATTCTAAGCCACTTAAGATCCAGGCAGGGCAAAACATTATATGACCAATGGTGATCTGCGCTTCCTGGATGCGCTGAGGGTCATCGTACGGGACATAGAGGAGAGATCGACTTTGGAAGTACGGTCGCCGCCGGTCTGTGCGGTGAAGGCGACAATGTAGGCTTGTCGGGCGCGGCCAACTTCAACGCCGCGGACGATGTTGGGGCTTTTGCCGCTGGTGGACAGGGCGACGAGGACATCGTTAGGGGAGACGAGGGATTCGATCTGTCGGGCAACGACGTGCTCCAAGCCGTAGTCGTTGGCGGCGGTCAGAACCGAGGGGTTGGTGGAAAGCGCCAGGGCGGGAGGGCCGGGCCGCTCGGTGCGCAGGCGAACGACGAACTCCGCGGCGAGGTGGATGGCAATGGCGGCACTGCCGCCATTGCCGAAGAAAACGACTTTACCGCCCGAGCGGAGGGCAGCGGCGGACCTTTCGGCGAACCGGTTGATGGGGAGATGAGTTCGTCGGAGAAGGATTGTTTGACGCGAGCGCTGTCGGCGAGCTGGCGGCGGATTTCGTCGGCGGACATGGGTAGCAAGGGGACAGTATCACAGTCAGGTTGGATTCCGAGGTGAGAGGGAGAGGTTAATCTATTGCCTGGTTTTCAGGGCGACGCGGGCGGTGGTCCAGGGGAGGATGGCTTCGAGGAGGACTGGAGTGCGGGCGGCGTCAGCTGCAAGGTAGAGGGCGAAACGCGCGTCCTTCATTTCCGCACCGTCGGCGAAGACATGGATGTCGATCTTGGTGGTGGTGAAATCGCCGGCAGGGACGGTAACGTTCTGGGAGGTTGCGGCGAGACTGGCGCGGACGTCGTAGAGCTTATGGCCATCATAGACCGGGCCGTGAACTTGGGGGGTCTTCGACCAATCGACCGAGCGCAGGTACTGCATCATGCCCAGAGGGTCGCGAGTTCCGGGGACAACGATGGTCTGGCTGGCGTTGCCGGAGGCGGGTTCGTGGCCGGTGGTGGTCATGCGCTGGACAGAATCGACTTTTTGGCCGCGCTCGTTGAGGTGCAGCTCGTATTGCAGGCTGGCCATGTTGGCGGCGTCGCTGTAGGAATCGAACTGGTCGTCGAGCTGGAAGACCATACGCAGGGGATTCTGAGTATGCGCGAAAGCCTGGAGGTGCCAGGCATTTTTGCCCTGGAAATTGCGTTTCTCGACGGTTTGCAGGCGCAGGGTGGCGACGCTGGAAACTTTGGCCACGTCGGCGGTGAAATCGAGAATTTCGCCGCCTCGCAGGGGCAGGCCAGAACTTGCAGCGGCAGGGTCTTTTTTGGGTGCCAAGGGGGCGGGAGCGTCGGCCCCTGCTTTGGCGGGGGTTCCCGGCCCGGCAGGAGGTGTGCTGGCGGTTTCCGGTGCGGGAGGCGCAGGCGCCTTTTCGGGTTCAGAAGCGATGGCTGTGGGCGGCTGGTTGGCGCGGCCGTGCAGCCAGTAGTAGGCCCCACCGGCCAGGGCCAGGACGGCTACAGCAGCGATTCCCGCGTTTACCCGAAAACTCATATTATTTTTGCGACTCGCAACGGAAACTAAACGTTGCCTCGCCAGCTTCCATCGTACAATACGATTTCGCGCCGCAGGGGTGAAGCAACAAGGCCTGCCGTGGAACAGGCAATTGGAACGCAACCATTGAGCGTACTACAACGAGCGCCCGTGGTCCCTGCGGCAGTTCGTTTGTTTGGCGCGGCGGCCGGATGAGCCGCCCACAGAGTGCGGGTCGCCTGGCGGCCAAGCACAGATAAGGGAGGAAGCAGCGCATGCGTTACGTGGTGACAGGCGGCGCCGGCTTTATCGGCTCGAACACGGTGGATGAACTCGTCAAGCGCGGGCATAGCGTGGTGGTGCTGGACGATCTTTCGGCGGGCAAGGAAGAAAATCTCGCGGAAATCCGCAACAAGATTACCTTTATCAAGGGCAGCATCACGGACATCGAAACGGTGCGCAAAGCGATGCACGAAGCGGAGTACGTGCTGCACCTGGCGGCGCGCACATCGGTGCCGCGCTCGGTGAAGGATCCGATCGAGTCGAATCGCATCAATATCGATGGCACGCTGAACGTACTGGTGGCGGCACGGGATGCCAAGGTGAAGCGCGTGGTGTTCGCGGCGTCGTCTTCTGCCTACGGCGAAACGCCCACGTTGCCGAAGGTCGAGACCATGCGGCCGATGCCGATTTCTCCTTACGGCATTACAAAGTATGTTGGCGAACTGTATCTGCAGGTTTTTGGGCGCTGCTACGGATTGGAGAACGTCGCGCTACGGTATTTCAATGTGTTCGGGCCGCGCCAGGACCCCAGTTCGCCGTATTCCGGCGTGCTGGCAAAATTCTGCACGGCATATCTGGAGGAAGGCCAACCGGTTATTTTTGGAGACGGCGAGCAGACGCGCGACTTCACTTACGTGGAAAATGCGGTTCAGGCGAATTTGCTGGCATTGGAAGCGCCCAATGCTTCGGGAAAAGTCTTCAATGTGGGAATTGGCGGACGGGTATCGCTGAACCAGGTCACCGAAACGCTGGCCGAGATTTCCGGAAACAATCTGGAAGTGAAACACGAACCGCCGCGGGAAGGCGATATTCGCGATTCACAGGCGGATATTTCACAGGCGCGCGAGGTGCTGGGGTACGAGCCGCCGGTCGATTTCGAGGAAGGCTTGCGGCGGACGTTCGAATGGTATCGGACGATGAAAGCGAAAGCACTACAGGCGCAGCAAACGGCGCACCAGACACCGCAACCGACACCGGTGAAATAACAAGCAGGGCGTGTCGCACGGGTTGACGCTGACGTCGTTCGACGATCCTTGTCGGATCCCCTCAGGATGACAAATTCCTGCAGTAGCTCAGCCCCTGTCGTGGCTATTTTTCTTCCTGGCCCGCTAGCAATTTCGAGCTCCTAAGACATCCCGGGAACCATGCTAGGCTATCCAATCTGCTTTTACAGATGGCATGGTTAGCGAAAATCTTCACTACAAGAGAGCAAAACGTCCCGCGTTTCGGTCTATTCTGTTTCTGATCGCGTTGATTCCTGGTTTCGCCAGTGACGCCTCTGTTTTCGCCCAGGCGCCAAAAATATCCGGAAAAGGCGGAGTTGCGGAGTTGTCGTCGAGCGGGCCGCAGAGCCACTCCGGGAACGTGACGAGCGCCGACGGAGACGTGGATTTGCGGTTTGGGAACGAACGGCTGCGCGCGGACCACGTGGAGTACAACGATCAAACCAATGAAGGCATGGCCCGCGGGCACGTGCAATTCGACTATGAGAATCAACACCTGGAAGCGGACCAAGCGCACTACAACCTGAGCACGGGCCGGGGAACGTTCGTGAACGTGCGGGGAACGATCAAGATCGAACGGCGCCCGAATCCGGCGATATTGATTACCGAGAATCCACTTTCGTTCGAAGCTCGATCGGTAGAAAAATTCGGAGAGAATCTTTACCTCATCAACGATGCGTGGATCACGGTGTGCGATCCGGAACATCCGCGCTGGAAGTTTTATGCGCCGCGCGCGCGCGTAAACATCGGCAAAACGCTAGCACTGGTGAACGCCAATTTCCGATTATTCCGGGTGCCGCTGATCTGGTTGCCGTACGCGACCGCGCCAGCGGGTCCGCGCGTCCGGCAGTCTGGATTTTTGATTCCGACAGTAGGCAACAGCAGCAGCAAGGGCTTTGTTTTCGGCGATGCATTCTATTGGGCACCGCTTCCCTGGATGGACACGACCCTGGGCGCGGAACTACTGAGCCGGCGCGGGTCGGCAGAGCGAGCGGAACTTCGCGCCAAGCCGTGGGAAAACACGAGCATCAAGTACACCTATTTCGGAGTGGTAGATCGCGGAGTTCCGACGGTGATCAATGTGGGACTACCGACCCAAACGACCGAGCGCGTGTCGCAGGGCGGCCACGAACAGCGGCTGGGAGTGCAATCGCTGCTGAAAGACAACTGGCGATTCGTGGCGGACGTGAATGAGTTGTCTTCGCTGACGTTCCGGCTGGCATTTGCGGATACGTTCGGCGACGCGATCAACTCGGAAGTGCGCAGTTCGATCTTTCTGACGCACAACTTCGACGGCTTCAGCCTGAATGTGGCGGCGCTTAATGACAAGAGCTTCCTGACGATCAATCCGCAGACCAGCGTATCTTTGCGGCATGCGCCGGAGGGGCGATTCAGCTCCGTGGAACGCGCGCCGTGGAGTAATTTGCCGGTCTATTTCGGCTTCGAAGCGGTTGCCGGGGCGGTGCACCGCAGCGATGGAGTGATCGATACGCCGGCGGCGGTGGCGCGATCGGAATTCGCGCCGGTGGTTACGGTGCCGATTCGTTTCGGGCCGTGGCTGAACGTGACTTCATCGGCGGCGTTTCGCACGGCATACTACGGCGATTCGCTGATACCGGGAACGAGTGCCGCGGGCTCGCCGGTGCTGAGCGGGCGGTCGATCGTGCGCAATGACGGAGAGTTCACGCTGGATTTCAGGCTGCCGACGTTCGAACGAATTTTTCACAGGACGAATTCGCAGCGAAAATTCAAGCACACCATTGAGCCGGAAGCGACGTATCGGGTGGTCACCGGGATCAACAATTTTCAGCGGCTGATCCGCTTCGACGCGGATTCCACCTTGACGAATACGAATGAGATTTCCTACGGAATCACGCAGCGGCTGTGGATAAAGGAAGGGGAAGATCAGCCGCAGGAATTGATTTCCTGGAAGCTGAGCCAGAAGCACTTTTTCGATCCGACATTCGGAGGAGCGCTGGTTCCGGGAGTGCGCAACGTTTTTCAGACGCTGGCGGAGGTTTCGCCATTCGCGTTTGCGGACGGCCCGAGGAACTGGTCACCGCTGATCAGTGATTTCAAGGTTACGCCGGGCGGGCGGCTGGATTTCGAACAGATTCTGGAATACGACACGCAGCGGGGTTCCGCGGGGCAACTGACGACGATCGGGACACTGGCGAAAATCAAACCGTACAAGGAATTCTTCTTTACCGTGGCGGACTTTCGCCTGGACGCCAACCCCTTGATTTTGCAGCCGAAGTCAAACCAGATTCGCACGCTGATCGGGTACGGGGCGGAGACGCGGAAGGGATTCAACTTCACTACCGGGATCAGCTATGACCTGACAAATAACTCACTGCAGAACCAGCTGGTGCAGATCAGTTACAACGGGAGCTGCTGCGGGTTGGCGCTGGAGTACCGGCGGATTGCGCTGGGGCAGGTGCGTACGGACAATCAGTTTCGCGTCGCGTTTATTATCGCGAACATCGGGACGTTTGGGAATTTGCGGCGTCAGGAGCGGATTTTTTAGCGCGGTTGAATTAGAAGGAAGTGAGAGATCGGGCTAGCGGCGCTCTCAGCGTTTTTTGGGTAAGGTTGAGATCACGCCTCGGTCCCTGCACTCCGCAGGCCGCGCTCAAAAAACGAGCGCAGGGAAAAGCGGCCTGCTGCGGTCGGGATGACAGTTATTGCGTTGAGACAGTTATTGCTCGACAAATGTTTTGCTGAACTTGCGCGACGTAGCACGATGCGAAGTTCTGTCAGGTGCGTTGCGCGACGGCGCCGGGCTTGCGCATTAGCCAGCAGCCGATTACGTAGCCGAGCGTGCCGGTGATGATGCCGCCGAAGACATCCACCACATAGTGGTAGCGGCCGTAGACGGTTGAGACGCACATGCAGAGGACCAACGGAAGCATAGTCCAGAACAGCCAGCGGCGATGACGCCAGGCTCCCCAGAGGGCCGCGAAAGAGCCGGCGACGTGCTCCGAGGGAAACGCGGCGCCGCGAACGCGACCGTAGTGCTCAATGAAATTGATCAGCGAAGTGAAGGCGCCGCCGCGCAGTTCGCCGTGCCAGGAGCCGGCCATGGAGAACCACGGGCTTTCGATTGGGAAAGAAATGGCGATGAGGTAGCCGATGGCGTAGGCCACAGCGGAGTAAGTCATCACCGACCAATAGGCGCGCCAGTCTTTGCGGTAGTAGAGGACGCCGCCAACGACGACAAGGTAGGTGAAATAGGTGATGTAGGCGAACTGCATGAAGTCGTTGCGCGCGGGCGTGGCGAACTGCTCGAGCCACACGGTTGGGTGCACGCCGGTCAGCCAGAAGTCGGCGGCGATGAGCCTGGCGTCTTGCCATCCTGGGGTGATGAGATGAACCAGGTGCGCGAGTTCTTCGAAGCAGAACAGGAAAAACAGATGCGGATACCAGTGGCGCCAGAAGTGCCAGAACGTTTGCGCTAGCGGAGATGCGGGGCTATTGGAGGCGCAAATACGATTTTCGAAACGGCATAGCGACAGAATGATGGTGGCGACGACCATCTGCAGTGCGATCAGACGCATCGGGTGAGGGACGTTTTCGGCGAAGGACGCGATCAGCATGCTGGAAACAGCCAGATAGCCGATTGCGATCCACTCAAATGCCCCGCAAGCATCGAGAGTCGACTCCCAAGCGCCCCGCGAGGCGAGGGCAAGTTTGGACCAGCTTGAGTCCCACAGCGAAGCGGGGATCGCGCGTTCGGCGGCAACTGTGCGCGCGCGCCAGGGGAGCGCCGCTTCATTGGCGCGGTACTTGTTGTGGATCGGCTTGTGGTTCATACCAATGTCTCCGTTGCAGCGTGAGTTTTTGTTGCGGGCGAGGCGACGCAGTGATGCCCTGTGCAGGATGCTTCCGTCGCCCCGCTTTGCGCTTGTGGTGCATGCGCTTGGGATTTCCAGCGCAGCACGGGCCAGTCGTTGAGGCGGGCAACGCGCTCCAATTTCTTTGAGGGATTCACCGCGGCCGGGCGGCCTACAGCGGCCAGCATCCAGCGGTCATTGAGGCTGTCGCCATAGGCGTAGCAGCGCCGCAGGTCGAAATTTTGTGCGGCCGCGATGTGGTGGATGGCGCGGGCTTTCGCTTGGCCAAACATGGCGTCGCCGAGGATGCGGCCGGTCCAGCGTTGCTTGATTACTTCGAGGTTTGTGGCGCAGACGCCGACCTGAGCGAGGAAGTTGCGGGCGACGAGGCGAAGGGTCAGAGCAAGGGCGACTTGATGGGCGAGCGGCGTCAGAGTGCCGCTGACAAGGATGATGGCGTGGTTGGCGGCGGCGTGCCAGGCAGCCTGGTCGAGGGCGGCGGGAAGAAAACTGAGGCAGTGTAATGGGCTGACGGATTCAGGCTCGACTGTGCTGACGTTGGCACAGGCAAGAGTGCCTGTGCTACTTAGCGCAGGTACGTCGCGCAGATACATTTTGTTGGCGTGAAGGATGGTCTGCATGCCGCGAGGGGTCAGACGGAAAGAGTGGGCGAGCCAGAGGAAATAATTTCTAGCGGGGATGGCGCGGCGGTACTTGAGATTGGCGAAGAGGTGGCGCTCGAGCGATGGACCGGCCAGCAGAGTGCCATCGATGTCGAAGAAGGCGGCGATCCGACGGCTGTTCGTTGCCGCAATGGCGTTTTCGCCGATGTTGGTCATGCGGCACCTCGCGCGGTAAGTTTTGCAGCGCGGTTTGCGCTGACTGTTGCGGGTACGTATCGCCAGCCTTCGAACAGCACCGGAAGTCCGCGGACGAGGCAGAAGATTGCCGTGGACCAGGTGAGCATGTTTGCGCCGATACGGACGATCGCTTGGGCGTCCGGAGTCACTTCACCGATGAGCGCAACCGGGCCGCCGGTCAGTGCGAGCTCGAGACCGAGATAACAGAAGCAGAGGCATTTCATGGCGGCGTAGAGACCGCGGCTCCATCGTGACGCAACCAGCGCGCGGGACCACCAGGTTTGCAGCATAGCATTGGCGCCCCAGCCGGAGTGTCCCGCTCGCAGGGCGAGGCCGCGAAGAAAGTCTGTGGCGGCGCCGCGGGCGAAGAACAGCACGGGTAGCCACAACGAGACCATGCCGACGACTGCAAAATAGGTGAAGTAGACATTTTCGATCATGCGATCGCCGAGGATGTCGATTTGCGCGCCGAAGGCTGTGGCGAGATTCTTGCGGCGAGCGATGTGGCCGTCGAGGGCGTCCAGGGCAATGCAGGTGACGGTGAGAGCGACGGCAGCAAGGTTGGGCCACGGGCCGCGGCCAAAAAGGCTTACGGCGGCGAAGCCTATCACGACTCGGAGAGCGGTCACTTTGTTGGGCGTCCAGTGCATGGTGGTGTGCGGCAGACAGTTGCGCGCGGTTCGAGGCTGTGCAAAGTGTTAGCCACATAACGTCGGATTTAAGGCCTTTGTTATCAATCTTGTGCGGGTGGGCCAGGGCCGTGTTTTCGGGCGGTTCGACGGGCAAAGCCGTCATCTGTCAGAGTTTCGCTTACGTATTGTCGCAAGGCCACGGCTTGAAGCGTTTGATTGAGAACGGAGCTGGTTGAGCGCTGGAAAAGAGCCGCGAATCAACGCCGGATGATCCGCTTACTGATTGCCAAGGCAGCCGTTCTTACTTGAGCCGGCGGAGATTTTCGCGGATGGACAGGAATAATCGACGGGCCCGAGAGGTCAACTTTACGTAAAGAGTTGGCGGTAACTGGCGACGATGGCGAGGCAATTCGTGTGCAGCCGACAGGTAGGGACGCTTGCTCGAGTTGTGGGAGAATAGTGTCCCGCTCATTGATGACAAATTCTTAGAGATGCGATCCGAGCGAGACGCGACAACGCTGAGGACTGAGAGCAAATGACCGATGTATCGTTAGCAGCAGCTTTTCTGGCCGGGCTGGTTTCGTTTCTCTCGCCGTGCGTGCTTCCGTTGGTTCCGGGATATATCTCGATGCTTTCCGGGATCGGGATGGAGCAGTTGCGGGCGGGGCAGCAGCCGCGTGGGGGACTGTTCGCGTCGGCGCTGGCATTCGTGGCGGGCTTCTCGGCAGTGTTCATCACGTTTGGCGCGTCGGCCAGCGCGGTGGGTACGTTTTTGCGGCAGAACAGGTCGCTGCTTGCGCCCATTGCGGGCGCGCTGATTTTGCTGTTTGGGTTGCACCTGGTAGGGCTGCTGATCAAGCTAACGGTGCGAGCCGGATTGATCATTGGAGGAGTGCTGGCGCTGTTGGGGGTGATTGCGTTGGTGCACGGCGGGCCGCTGGTGGCGGGATTGGGCGCGGTGCATTTCTTTTCGCTGTCGGTGATCGGATTTGCCGGACCGGCGATGGCCCGATGGCTGAATCGCGACGTGCATTTGCGCAGCACCAGCACCCAACCGGGAATCTGGAGCGGATTTTTGCTGGGATTCGCGTTCGCGTTTGGATGGACGCCGTGCATCGGGCCGATTCTGGCGACGGTGCTGGCGTTGGCGGCGGCGAGCGACACGATCTCACGCGGCGTTTTGCTGCTGGCGGCGTATTCGGCAGGTCTGGCTGTTCCTTTTTTGCTGACGGCTCTGGGCATCGGGCAATTCCTGAAGTTCTACCAGCGCTTTCGAAAGCATTTGCATGCCGTCGAACTGTTCAGCGGTGCACTGCTGTTGTTTGTCGGAGGTTTGGTGTTCGTGAACCGGCTGACATGGCTGGTTGGAAAGCTCAGTTTTTTGAATGGCATGGTTCTGTGGCTGGAGCGCTCGCTGACCGGTGGCAAGTAGGCCGGGCTCTATTGCGCGCATCTGTTTTTCTTGGGAACATCAGAGATTGGGAAGATTTCTTATCGGAACGTCTGAACGGAATGGCATTCGAGGATTGTAAACATGAAAACAGCTTTGATTGTGATCGCGGCGCTGGCGGCCATCGTAATCGGCGCGCACTATGCGGATAAGGCCACGCGGCTATCGACCAGCAGCGCGTCCATGAAGGTCAGCAAGAAAGATGCGGGCGGGAGTGTGGCGCCCGAAGTCACCTTGAAAGATCTCGATGGGAAAGAAGTCAGCTTGTCGCAAATGAAGGGCAAGGTGGTGCTGGTGAATTTCTGGGCCACGTGGTGCGAACCGTGCCGCGTGGAGATTCCCTGGTTGATCGAGATGCAGCAGAAATATGGCGCGAAGGGCTTCACGGTGCTGGGGATCGCCATGGATGACGAGGGGCGCAGCGTGGTCGCGCCGTTTGTGCAGAAGGAGCGATTTGAAGTGGCCGGCGGCGACAAGGCGCAAATGAATTATCCGATCGTGATCGGCAACGATGCTGCGGCGGACAAATTCGGCGGCTTGTTCGGGTATCCGACAAGCGTGTTGATCGACAAGGACGGCAAGCAGATCAAGCGGATTACGGGGATCATCAGCGAAGATGAGATCTCGAAGCTGATCGAAGCGCAGCTCTGATACTCTGAACTCATGCTGGACGAAAAAGACTTCCAGAAAAAAGCGGACGCGGCATTTGAGGAACTCAAGAGGCGCTTGCTGGCGCTTGGTGATGAGCATGGATTTGATGTGGAAGGCGAGAGCGGGAAGCTGGAAGTGATTTTCGAGGAGCCGGAAGAGGCGAAATTCGTGGTTTCGCCGAATACGCCGGTGCGGGAGATCTGGATTTCGGCGCTATCGACGAGTTTCAAGCTGGGCTGGTCGGATTCGAAGAACGCGTTCGTGCACGAAAAGACCGGCGAGGATTTATTTGGCGTAATGAGCCGCGTGGTTTCTCAGCAATTAGGCACGCAGGTGAACGTATGAAGCCGGCTGCGGCGATCCTGGTCAGCATACTTGCGGTGATTGTCATTTCCGCCCTGCCTTCCACGCCAGCGCAGATGCCTTCGGGCCGCGATGTCGTGGCACCGAGCGCATTCGCGTCGGTCGAGCCAGTTGGGCGAGGGAGTTCGTTTCAGATCGCGGTAGTCCTAAAGATTCGCGACGGATTTCACATCAATGCGCGGCAGCCTTCGGCGGAGTATCTGATTCCCACCGATCTTCGCGCCGAGGTTCCGTCCGGATTCAAGCCCGGCGACATTACGTATCCCAAGGGTGAACTGCGAAAATTTTCGTTCTCGAAAATGCCGCTGAATGTGTATGAAGACAAAGTAGTGATTCGAATGACGCTCAGCGCGCTTCCGGACGCCCCGCTGGGGTTGCAACACATTGCACTGAAGCTGCGCTATCAGGCATGCAGCACGGAAGCGTGTTTGCCACCGGTCACGCTGCCCGTGGATGCGACCGTCAACCTGGCCGCCAATTCGGCGGCTTCGCGGCCGAATCACCCGGAATTATTTCCGCCGCAGCACTAAAGCCTCCTACCCACATCCAAGTAGGTACGACCGGTCTTCAAGGAGCACTCGTTGGAATCCACCCGCCGGCGGCCCAAATGGCCGTACGTTTTGGGCATTTTCGCCGGCGTACTGGCGGGACTGATCCTCTTTGTCTTCTTTAAGATGCGCAATATTGATGACCAGACGCGCGCGTGGGTGGTGCGCGAGCTGCAGCAGCGCTTCAACAGCGAAGTGGAGCTCGAAAGGCTGCACGTAAATCTCCTGCCGGACATGAGTGTGGCCGGCGAAGGGTTGTCTCTGCGCTATCACAATCGCAGCGATCTGCCGCCCATGTTCCGGGCGCAAAAATTCTCCTTCAATCTTGGTGTGATGGGGATCTTGCGAGCGCCTCGCCACATCGCCGGCGTTTACGTGGAAAACATGGTCATCACCATTCCGCCGCGTGGAGAGAAAAAGCCGCCGCAGGAGAAAAAACCGAGAAAGGCGCCGAACGTGATCATCGACGAGATCGTAGTCAACGATACCGACCTGATCATGATCCCCAGGAAGGAAGGGAAGGAGCCGCTGGATTTCGATATCCACGACCTGGTTCTGAAGTCCGTGGGGGCAGATAAGCCCTTTGATTTTCACGGCAACCTGACGAACGCGAAGCCAGTGGGCGAAATTGCGACAAAAGGGCAATTCGGACCATGGGATGCAGACGAGCCTGGCGACACACCTGTCTCCGGGGCGTACCAATTCACGAATGCGGACCTCGGGCCATTCCCCGGGATCGCGGGCATTCTGTCGTCGACGGGAAAATACGGCGGGCAGCTCAACGAGATTCAAGTGGAGGGAGAGACCGATACTCCGGACTTTTCGCTCGACAAAGTGGGCAAGCCGGTGCCGCTGCACACGGAATACTCCGCAACGGTGAACGGCACCGATGGCGATACGTATCTGCACCCGGTGCGGGCTACGTTGGTGAAGTCGCTGATTGTCGCGAACGGCAGCGTGGTCAATTCGAAAGAGAAGAACGGCCACTACATCCGTCTGGACGTGGTGTCACAAAAGGCGCGACTCGAAGACGTCCTGGCGCTGGCAACCAAGAACGACAAACCGTTCATGACCGGGGTGCTGAATCTTCGAACGAAGTTTTTGCAGCCTCCCGGACCGGTGAAGGTGCTGGACAAACTGCAACTCGATGGCGATTTCGACGTCACCGACGGTAAATGGGCGAGCGACGATGTGAGAGAGAAGCTGGAGTCGTTCAGCCGCCATGCCGAAGGCAAACCGAAAGACCAGGAGGCGGGAAGCTCGGTTACCGACTTGCGCGGTCATTTCCGGCTAAACAAGGGCCTGATTACTTTCACCAACCTGTCGTTCGGAGTGCCCGGCGCCACGATTCTATTGAACGGCACTTACAACTTGCGCGGCGAAGACTTGGATTTCGATGGCCACCTGCGTATGAAGGCCAGGCTTTCGCAGACGGTGACTGGCGCGAAGTCCTTTTTCCTCAAAGCCGTCGATCCGTTTTTCGCCAAGAACGGCGCGGGAACGGTGCTGCCCATTTCCATTTCCGGCAAGCGCGATTCACCGACGATCGGTGTGTCCGTATTTCACAAGAGAATCGAGAAAAAGTTGGGCGGGGATGACAACGGTAAGGACGGTAACAGGGACGATAAGGACAAGAGTAACGACCAGAAGTCGAAGCAGAGATAGCCGCTCAAAGCGCACGGGTGATGACGGTCTGGACGAGGCCGTCAAAAACTGAGCGTGGGCTGAGCACCGCTCTCGAATTCCTGCGACATTCTTGTGACAATTGGATGCTTGTTCGCGCCTCGCGAGGATTCCTATACTACCGAGCATGAAACCAACCTCTTCCCGCCCCATTGCCCTTCTATTGGCCGGACTGTTGTTATTCGCGACGGTGCCGCAAACCTCGGCCACCTGCGGCGGTGGAGGTGGCGGCGGAATGGGTGGGATGTCCTCGGGCGGCGCGATGCCGACCGAACAGGTGTATCGCGTGCCTTGGCGCGTGTCCAAGCCCGGCGATCCGCCGATCCGTGAAGGACTGTTGCTCTACTGGTTTCCCTCCTCCGTGCCGGAATTGCAAAAATCCAGCCTGCTGTATTCCCGCACGCTGTCGATGTATGCGACGCAATGCGTGAACCTGGTGGTAGCGGATGCCGGCTCACCGGAGGGAACGAAATTGGTGGCTGGCGATAAATTGCCGGTGGCGGTGCTTGCCGAGCCAAACGGCAACCTCGTAGCCAAGGCGGAAAATAAGAACGGCTACCTGAAGGTGGATCAGGTGGAGAAGCTGCTCGAGAGTGAAGTCAAGAAGCGCGAAAGCGCTGTTAAGGAAAGACTGGAAGACGCCAAGAACAAGGCCAAGGGCGGCGACAACCAGACGGCGATTCAAGAGTACCGCACGGTGCTGGAGCAGAAGTGCCTGTTTCCCGGCAAGGCCAAAGATGCCGCCAAAGCGTTGAAGAAGCTGGGCGTCACGGACGTGACCCAGATTTTCGACGGGCCGATCCTGGACCGCGGGCGGGGGGCGAAAATCGAACGGGTGCTGCGCGACGGCTTGCACGCCGAAAACGCCGCGAAGTACGTGGAAGCCGAGCGGCTCTATTCCGAAGCGCACCGAATGGACCCCGCCGATCCCGTGCCCATGCGTTATCTTGGAGAGTTGTATCGTCATCACACCGGGGAATGGGACAAGGCGCGGGAAACTTTCGATGCGGTCCTGGCCATGCAATGCGATCCGATGTCGCGGGCGGTGGCAATGCACGGACTGGGAAAGATGACCATTCATGAAGGGGAATTCAAGAAGGGGTTGGCGTTAATGGAGCAGTCTGTCGAAACGTATCCACTGGCGCTGGCTTACCGGAATTTGTCGGTGTACTGGAATTCGGAAGGCGATGTTGCCAAGGCCGATTACTACGTGAAGAAAGCTTTGGCGCTGGATCCCACCGATCCATACAACCTGGTTTTTGCGGCAGCTTTTATGGCTGGGAACGGGCATGGCGATGAAGCACTGAAAATTGCGCGCGAGAATGAGGCGCTACTGCCGGCGTCTTACAACCTGGCGGCCGTTTACGCGCAGGCCGGCCAGAAGGAGAAGGCGTTAGCGCTACTGAAGCGCCATTTCTTCGAATACGAGCGTTATCAGGCAGTGCGCAGCAAGGAAATGATGGAGGCGCGGGTGGATGCGGTCTTCGCTTCACTGAAGCAGGACCCCGCGTTTGTGGCGTTGACGGATGCCGCGGACGGCCAGTTAAAGGTGCAGGGAATGCCGGGTTCTGGCGCATCCAACTGAGCTAGGGATGAGAGCAGCCGGCAGGTAGCGTAAGCCGGCGCTAGGAAGAGCCGATCGCCTTGCGCAGGCGGCTAACGACCCGGTCCTGCCCAAGCACGACCATGGTATCGAAAAGCGGCGGTGCGACGGCTTGTCCGACAATCGCCACACGGATCGCGTTGATCAGCAGGCCAGCTTTCACTCCTGCCGCCTCGGCCACGGCTCGAGAAGCGTGGTCGCAGGCGTCGTGATTCCACTGCGGTAATGCCGCGAGAGCATCCGCGGTTTTCGCCAGAAGTTCCGGCACTTTCGGATCCTTCCAGAACTTGTCCTTCGCCGCGGGATCGATCGGAAAATCGCCGGTGAAGAATGCGCGCGACCAGGACGAAAAATCAGGCAGCAAGCGGATGCGCGGGCGCAGCAGGTCCACGGTCTTGGAGAACCATTCGTGGTCGGGCGCTCCAACGGCCCACTCATCCTTCCACAAGCCGCTGCGTTTGAGCTCGCTTTCTACATCCGGCAGCAAGTCTTCGATCGGCAATTTCTGCAGATATTGGGTGTTGAACCACTCCAGCTTGGGGCGATCAAAGACGCCGTTGGTCCGGCTCACGCCTTCGAGCGAGAATTTCTCCAGCAAGTCCTTGGTGCGGAGAAATTCCGCGTCGCCGCCCGGAGCCCAACCAAGCAACGCCAGGAAATTGCGGAAAGCTTCGGGGAGAAACCCTTCGGTGCGATACATGTTGACGTCGGTGGCGCCGTGGCGCTTCGACAGGCGTGACTTGTCGGGTCCGAGAATCAGCGGCAGGTGCGCGAAAATCGGAGGTTCCGCGCCCAACGCGCGGTACAGCAAGACTTGCTTCGGGGTATTCGAGATATGATCGGCGCCCCGAATCACGTGGGTGATGCGCATGTCGACGTCATCTACCACCGCGCCCAATTGATAGGTCGGCTGACCAAATTCCTCGTTGCCGCGCGGCGACCGTAACAGCACGAAATCCTCGATCTCGTCGTTGAGGAACTCGCGGTCGCCGAAAACGGCGTCGAAAAAGACAGTTTTGCCGGCGGGGACTTTGAACCGGATGGCGGGTTTCAGGTCCGGATTGGACGGCTTGGCGTCGCGGCAGGAGCAGCGCACGATGCGCCGGACCTGCCCGCCTTCGGTGCCCTCGGCGGCATGATCTCCGCCAGCATAGCGCTCCGCAGGGCAGTAACATAAAAACGCGCTGCCATTTTCCAGACACTTTTTCGCGGCGGCGCGATACAACTCCAGCCGCTGGGATTGGTAGAACGGGCCTTCGTCCCAGTCCACGCCCAGCCAGCGAAGGCCGTCAAGGATGCCCTGCACCAACTCAGGCTTGTTGCGCTCGGCATCGGTATCCTCGATGCGCAAAATCATGGTGCCGCGCTGATGGCGGGCAAACAGCCAATTAAAAAGGGCGGTTCGCGCGCCTCCAACGTGAAGATATCCGGTGGGGGAGGGCGCAAACCGGACGCGCACGCCGCTGGTGGGGGTATTTGCCGCTTTGCCTGAATCACTCATCGATATATCACGTCTTTTCTGTTTGCCGGAATCAGTCAGTTTAGCGGAAGCGTTCCGCAGCTGTCCAACCGGACCGATTCGCCCGGAAAGCTACAAAAAAACACGGTGTGGAAATGAGTTCAATGAGTACTCCCCCTCGCTGCTGTCTTTTTAGCCACCAGTACCCTCGTACGGTTGCCGTTGGAAAAGTTCGTGATTCATAATCGCAAGTACTTTGTTTTGAGCAGCAGTGTGTCTGCTGCCAATGTGTGAGACTGTCCGAAAGTACCGTTCGACTGAGGTTTCGGTGACCGCTCACATTGCTGTCTCATTTTGATTTGTTTCATGTAGCCCGGAAAACTATCGTCCGTTCGATCGACGGAGAAGCGATTTAACCTTGGCGCACGAGAGCTTCATCGCGTTTGCCTTGCTGGCGGCCACTTCCTTAGTGGCTGGCTTCTTTGCGTACATTTACACCCTGAAGCGCCAGACGTACCTGTTGTTGTGGACCGCAGGCTGGAGTCTCTTCGCGCTGCATTACCTTAGCCCGGCGCTGTCGCAGTGGGTGCCAAGCAGCGCGCTGCAAAATGCCCTGAACCGTTGGCTGTTTGGGCTGGCGGGCTTGTTCTTCTTTCTTGGGGCGCAGATGTACGCCCAAATCAAGCCCTGGATCGTGCGGTGCTCGGTGGCGGCTGGAATCCTGGCGGCTGCGGCGCTGGGGAACGTACTGTCGGTGGTGGGTCCTGGGGCAATCGTAGTTCCATCAGCGCTGCTTTTTGCGGCGGTCGCGGCCGTATTTTGGCAAGAGAGCCGCAGGCAGGAAACTCTGGCCGATTGGATGCTGGCCATTTCGTTTCTCGTGTGGGCCGCTTTGCGCCTGGGAGTTTTTTTCGTTCTCTACAATCCGTCTGGAGTTTCCGATAGCGGCTTGCGCCCGATTGCGGCAATACCCTCGGCGCTGGTGGCCATGCTGATGGTGATGGCGACCTATGAGGAAGAAAAACGCCGGATCGAACGCAACATGCTGGCGCTGTCCAATCTCAACCTGGCGACTTCGAGTTTCGTGGGCGGGGAAATTCAGCGCATGCTTTCACAGGCGCTGGACCGCGTGCTGGGCGTGGTGCGGTTGCCTGCCGGTGCTCTGTTTCTGCATCATGGCGATCCCCAAGGACCAACGTCGGTGGTGGCCGTCGGTCTGAACGAAGAATTTTGCCGCGTGGCGCAGGAAGAAGGCTTAGACGACTACCTTGTCGGCCTGGTGGCGCGGCTGGGAGGCCTGTTGGGCTTCCGGGATCTGCGAGATACGTCGCTGGCGGCACTGGAAAAGGAAGCGTGCATCAGGCGCTTCCGGCAGTTAGCGCTGGCGCAAGGACTGCGCAGCGTCGTAGTCATCAGCCTGCAGGCCAAAGAGCAAGCGTTTGGTGTTTTGCTGCTGGGGACGCCCGACAATCGGCGGTTTACTCCGGCGGAGCTGCGGCTGCTGCTGGCGCTGGGCCACCAGATTGGCATGGCGGTGGAGAATAGTTACCTGGTACAGCAGACTTCGCGCCGCTCGGAAGAGCTGCATGTCCTGAATGAAATCGGCCGCGCGCTCAGCTCGACACTGAACAAAGAGGATCTATTGCGCAAGGTCTGGGAAGAGCTGCGGCGCCTGTTCGACGTCGAAAATTTTTACATCGGCTCGCTCGACCCGGTTCGCGATGAGATGCACTTTGACCTTGAGATCATCGACGGCATGCGTATGCCCAAGCGCAGCCGGCCCGCCGGGAATCACCTCACGGAATACGTAATTCGCACAAGGCAGCCGGTGTTGATCCGCGACAATTTCACCACCGAGGTGCAGAAACTCGGCGTCGAGGCGATTCGCTCTCGGGGCTGCTTCTGCTGCGTGCCGCTGGTCGCCTACGATCATGCAATTGGAGCGATGGCGGTTTTCTCCGATCATGAGCATGCCTTCGATGAAGGCCACCTGGAGTTGCTGCGCGTGCTCGCCAGCGAAGCCAGCATCGCCATCGAGAACGCGCGGTTGTTCAACGAGGAACGCACCAAAGCGCGGCACCTGACGCTGCTAAACACGATTTCACGCAATGCCATAGCCACACTGAATCCCGACGAGATGCTTGCGAAAATCGCCGAGCAGCTGGAAACCGGCCTGACGCACGATCACGTCGGCATTGGCACTCTTGAATATTCAACGCGCGAACTGGTAATCCAGGCGGAAGGAGGAGCCCGGCGCGGCGCCCTGGGCCAGCGCATACCTCTGGGTGCCGGGCTGGCGGGCCACGTTGCACGCAGCGGTCAGATGGCGGTGTACAACGCGTCGTCCCCAACCGATGTGGCGCTCAAGCCGCTGCTGGCCGATTCTGTAGCGGCCATTGCGCTGCCGGTCTTCTACGCGGAACAACTCCACGGCATCCTGTACGTGGAGTCGGCCAAGGCTGTCGATTTCACTGAGGAGGAAGTCCTGCTGCTGCGCACTTTGGCGGACCTGATTGCCGGCGCGCTGCACAACGCCTATACCTTCCAGAAGGCCCAGGAACAGGCCATTACCGACGGTCTCACTGGTGTCAAGACGCACCGCTTCTTCATGGAAGCGCTTTCCGGCGAATGGAAGCGTTCGACGCGCGCCGGCCGCTCGTTTGCGTTGGTCCTGATGGATCTGGATCGCTTCAAGTTCGTGAATGATTTCTACGGTCACCTGGAAGGCGACCTCGTACTGCAGCGCGTGGGTCAGATTCTGGAGAGCAATTGCCGGCGCTCCGACGTGGTGTCTCGTTATGGCGGAGACGAATTCGTCATTCTGATGCCGGAAACGAATATGGAGCATGCGCGTCAACTGGCCAGCAAACTGCGCGGCTGGGTTTCGGCCGATCCGCTACTGCGCGAAAAAAATATCAGCGCCAGCTTTGGTATCGCGTGCTATCCACTGCATGGATCGACGCCGCAGGAACTCATTCAAGTCGCCGACGCATCCATGTATTTGTCGAAGCATCAGGGCGGCAACGCGGTTTCCACCGCCGATCATTTCGATCCCAACGAAGCCAAGAAGTGGAAGCGCGACGTGCTGGAAGCGTATCTCGGGGTGACGCTGAAGCGCCTGTTCTCGACCGGGCCAGAGGCATTCGAGGAAATTTATTCGCGGCTGAAGCAGTTTACCGAATCGCTGGCCGCGACCGAAATCAACAGCGACACGTCGGCGGCGCCCGCACAGGGGCCGCAAGCTCTGCCGCAGGCGGTGCTCGATACGGTCACATCGCTGGCCTTCGCCATCGATGCCAAGGACCACTACACGCAGGGCCACTCACAGAAGGTCTCCGCGTATGCCGCGCTGATCGCGGAAGCTATGGGCATGAACGAACTCGAGATAGAGGAAATCCGGCTGGGCGGAGTGCTTCACGATATCGGCAAAGTCGCAATTCCTGAAAATATCCTGAACAAGAGCGGACCGCTGAATCCTGACGAATGGGACACCATGAAGTCTCACGTCATTTTCGGCGCGAAGATTCTGGAGCCGCTGACGCCATTGGCGCGCATCCGCGAGATGGTGTTGCACCATCACGAATACTTTGACGGTTCCGGTTATCCTGACGGGCTTGCGGGAAAGCAGATTCCGCTGGGCTCACGGATCATCGCGGTCGCCGACGCTTACGACACCATCACCAGCGATCGTACCTACAAAAAGGCGCGCGCCGCGGAAGAAGCGCTTGCTGAACTGGAGCGCTGCGCGAATGCGCAATTCGACGGAAGCATCGTGGAACTCTTTGTTCGTACCATGCGGCAGCAGCCCAATCCGGTCATTGAGGTAGCGTCCCTGGCACGCAGCTCCTAGCTCCGCTCTTTCACGAAAAAAACGCGTCGATTTAAGCTGCAATTCTGCGGCGCCGTTCCATCTTCTTCAGCGATGCACGCAAACGTTTTCGCGCCTTGTGCAATTGCGATTTCGAGTTGCCGACCGAGCAGTCGAGGATCCGCGCGATCTCGTTGTGCTCGTAGCCATGCACATCGTGGAGCAGGAACATCAGCCGGTAGCCATCCGGCAATCCTTCGATGGCCGTTTGTAAATTCAAGCGATCGCAGACACCACTCAAGCGCGGGTCGACGCCCCCTAACTCGACTCGCGCCATCTCGCTGTCATCGTCCCATCGCATCATTTCATCGAGCGAAGTGGCCTGCGGCTTTTTGCGTCGAAAACTCATCAGCACAACGTTGGCGGTCAGACGGTGCAGCCAGGAGGAAAATGCGGACTCGCCGCGAAAGGTATGGATCTTGCGGAACAGCTGCAGGAACGCGTCCTGCGCGAGATCTTCGGCTTCCATTGGATCGTTGACCATGCGCAGGCAAAGGGCGTAAACGCGCCGGGAATGAAGCTGGAAGATGGTCTCGAACGCGGCGGCGTCTCCTTGCTGTGCCAGGCGAACGGTCGCCTTCAGAGCCACACTGTCGGGTTTGCGCTCCGAATGGGTGGTTGCCGGAGCTTCGTTCACCGAAATGCATCTTTTCCCGGGTTGAAAGCCGCGAACCTTGCGTGCCGAACGAGGCCGCAGGCCGGACCTCGAGCGCAAGTTGGTTGAACCTGTGAAAGCGGTGGCTGTACTCATAGAACGGGCGTGCATCCCCTTTCGGATGAAGGCGCGGGTCTTGTGGTCATTGCAGCTTCTATGCTGGCCGTAGATGGAAGGGGCGTTGTCATCGCAGGGTCACATGCGTGTCACCTTTCGGCTGAAATTCGCCAGGAGGCCTAGGGCGCTGAAACCTGACCAGTGGTGCGGCTGCCGGAATTCATATACTTGACTGCATCAACCAGATAGTTGACAATGGCGCTGGAGTTCAGGAATGACCGCAGATGGTCTTCACGAGCGCATCGAGGCGATGCGCAGCTTCAATCGCTTCTATACCCGCCAAATCGGAGTGCTTCATGCCGGACTGTTGGACAGCCCGTTTTCTCTCACTGAGGTGCGCGTGCTGTATGAGCTGGCGCATCGCGAGAAACCAACGGCCTCGGAGATTGGCGAAGAGCTGGGTCTCGACGCGGGCTATCTCAGCCGCATTCTGACTGGATTCGCAAAGCGCAAGTTGATCAAGAAGATCGCGTCGGCGATCGATGGCCGCAGCAATTTACTTGCGCTCACGCGGCTCGGCTGCGAAACGCTTGCACCCCTGGAAAGGCGTTCCGCTGAGCACGTGGGCGTCGCGCTCAAAAAACTGTCCACAGCGGATCAGTGCCGATTGATCGGCGCAATGCAGAGCATCGAGAAACTGCTCGGCGGTGAACGGGAAACCAGCAAAGCGCCCTATCTGATTCGTCCACCGCAGCCTGGCGACCTGGGCTGGGTCGTGCATCGGCATGGTGTGCTATACGCACAGGAATACGGGTACGACGAAAGCTTCGAAGCGCTGGTAGCCGGGGTCGCGGCAAAGTTTGTCCAGCACTACGACTCGAAACGTGAGCGTTGCTGGATTGCGGAGCGCGATGCCGAGATCGTAGGCGCCATCTTCCTGGTGGCCGAATCGAAGACCGTTGCGAAACTCCGTTTGCTGTATGTCGAGCCGTCGGCGCGCGGCCTGGGAATCGGAGGCCGTCTGGTCAGCGAATGCGTGCGCTTCGCGAGGCCCGCGGGGTACAAGAAAATTGTCCTGTGGACGCAAAGCGAACTGGATGCCGCGCGTCACATCTACAAGAAGGCCGGATTTCGCGTGACTCACACGGAGCGACATCACAGTTTCAGCAAGGACCTGGTTGCGGAGACCTGGGAATTGGGATTGTAACTGCGACTGCGAGGCGTGGCGCCCCTGCTATGCTCTCTTGGTAGCGTAGGGAGCCACCATGCAGACAGCCACCGTAAAGTGGATCGGAGAAGAGAAATTTTCGGCGATCAGTCCGTCGGGGCACGCGATGATCTTCGACGCCGACAGCACCTCCAACAAAGCGCCGACTCCCATGGAAATGCTGCTGATGGCTCTGGGCGCCTGCACCGCGGTCGACGTCGTGAACATCTTGCACAAGAAGCGCCAGAAACTGGAATCGCTGGAAGTTCTTTGCTCGGGCGAACGCGCTCCCGACCCGCCGAAAGTCTGGACCAAGCTGGAAATCGTATTTCGCCTGCGGGGCCAGCTCGAAGAAGCGGCGGTCAAGCGCGCCATCGAACTGAGCGAAGGGAAGTACTGCTCGGTGTCGGCGATGCTGCGAAAAACCGCAACGTTGACCTGGCGCCACGAGATTCACGCTGCTGATAAGTGACCTTTCCTTGTCTCCGCTCGGCGGCATCGCATAGAATTCATTGTTTCTTGTGCAGCTAGGAACGCTTCAAGGAGCACCATGTCCCATCGCATCGCGGCCAAGATCACCGGCATAGCGGGGTACGTTCCGCCAAAGATCCTGACCAACGCCGATCTGGAAAAGATGGTGGAGACCAACGACGAGTGGATTCGCACGCGCACGGGCATACGCGAACGCCATGTTACGGAAAATGGGGTGGCGAGTTCGGACCTGGCCACCGCGGCGGCGAAGGAGTTGCTCGCGCAGACGGGGACCGATCCCGGCGACATCGATTTGATTGTCCTCGCCAGCGTTACACCCGACATGTTTTTCCCTGCCACCGCCTGCCTGGTGCAGGATCGCATTGGCGCAAAAAGGGCCTGGGGCTTCGACCTTTCCGCCGCGTGTTCGGGATTCGCCTATGCGCTCACGGTGGCAGCGCAGTTCGTCGGCTCCGGTGTGCACAGAAAAGTCATGGTCATCGGCAGCGACGCCATGAGCAAGATTCTCGACTACAAGGATCGAGCAACCTGCGTCTTGTTCGGTGATGGCGCGGGCGCTGCCCTGCTGGAACCTGCGCGAGACGGCGAAGGTATCCTCGATTTTCTCCACGACATCGATGGCTCTGGGGGCAACTATCTGTACATGCCGGGCGGCGGCTCTCTGAATCCCTCGTCGCATGAGACCGTCGACAAGAATATGCACGTCGTGCATCAGGAAGGCTCGCAGGTGTTCAAATATGCGGTGCGACGCATGGCAGAACTCGGTACCTGCCTGCTGGAGCGTAATGGATTCACAGCCAAAGACCTCGCGCTGGTGGTTCCCCACCAGGCCAACCTGCGCATCATCCGCGCTATGCAGGAGCGCCTCGGCGTGGACGATTCCAAAGTGATGGTCAACATCGATCGTTACGGAAACACCACGGCGGGAACCATTCCGCTCGGTTTGCGCGATGCGGTCGCTGAAGGCCGGCTGAAAAAAGGCGACCTGGTATTGCTTGCTGCGGTCGGCGCGGGATATACGACCGGCGGCGTGCTGCTGCGTTGGGCATATTAAGGTCGGAGCAACGCAACTGGGCACCTTCGTAGCTGCGTTCAGATCTCTTGCCCGAGGACTTCAATTCAGTTTTCTGACTCGGGTTTTGTTGCCATTGCTCCGTGCTGCATAGCCCACGCCAGAAATCCTTCCGGCGCCGCCTTCACCTCGAAAATATTGGCTCCGTTCAAATCGCCAACATCCCGCCGGCGAAGAGAGTGACTCCCCGCAGCCAGATTCTATTCCATCGAGTGAGCCGGCGGACGCGTGAGATTCAATAGGCGGGCAAACGGAACGAGACGATCAAAGTTGACGGGAATGGGATGGTGACAAAAATTCTTCCCGCAGTAATCGCGCGAGCCGCGCCGGATCGTGCCGGATGACTCCATGCTCTTCCAGGAGGTTGTCCAAAATCACACGATAACCAAGATTTTGCAGCGGGGCCAGATCGATGGCCACTTGCTCAGCTCCGTGCTGACGATACCTCCGCGCCACTTCCGACGAAATCGGCTGCCGATTGGCCACCACCCAGTCGATCACCCGACGCGACGTGTGGCGCTGAATCGCGCGTAAATGGTCGGCGAGCGCATATCCGGAAGTCTCGCCCGGTTGAGTCATGATATTGGCCACATACACGCGCGCAGCCTTTGATTTGCCGATGGCTTGGGCGATTTCCGGAATCAACAAGTTGGGCAGAATGCTGGTATACAGCGAGCCGGGCCCCAGCAGAATCAGATCGGCCTGTTGAATGGCCTCCAATGCTTTTGGCAGCGGCCGGGCCGCTCGCGGAATTAGAGACAACTTCTTGATCGGCCTGCGGCTTGCCGTGATGCGGGTTTCGCCATGAATTTTCCGCCCGCCTTCCAGGGTGGCAATCAGCGAAACATTCGACACTGTTGACGGAAAAATCTGACCGCGAATCGCCAGAATCTTGCTGCTTACGCGCACCGCCTCGGCAAAATCACCGGTAACGTGGGTCAGCGCCGCGAGGAAAAGATTTCCGAAGTTGTGCCCCACTAGCCCGCGGCCCGCGTGGAAGCGGTACTGAAACAACCGCCCAAGCAATGCTTCGTCCTGCGACAACGCCACCATGCAATTTCGAATATCTCCCGGCGGCAAAATGCGATTTTCGCGCCGCAACCGCCCGGAGCTGCCGCCATCGTCCGTGACCGTCACAATGGCAGTCAGGCTGCCGATCGGATGCTGCGGATCCCGCGTTTCGTCGCGCCGGCGTATCACCATTTCCTTCAATCCGCGCAATAGCGTCGACAGACCCGTGCCTCCGCCCAGCGCCACGACATTGAGCCCGCGCGTGTCTTTCTCCGGTTTGGCGACGCGTTTTTTCACACGATAGTTCGCGCGCACATTACTACAGAAAACAAGCGGGCGCGCAGACGGCAAACATTACTGCTAATACAGAGCTGGGAAGGGAAAGGATTTTGAGCCGGCGGACACGAGCTACAGTTCAGTTAGCGGCGCCGTCCTTTTCCGGATACAGCATCTCGGTAAAGCGCGGGTCTTCCTGCAGGAAGGCGAAGTCCTCATCGTTGCGCGCGTGATAGCGATTCTCCGGGCGGAGTTCGATGGCCACCTTCAGGTTCTTCATAGCCGAATCCGCTTCTCCGGTCAGGCAGTCCAGTGCGGCGAGCGCGTAGTGGATGTAGTCGGCTTTCGGCGCCGCTTTGCGGGCCTTGTCCAGGCTCTCTCGCGCATCATCCCAGCGACCAATATTCATCATGGCCACACCGCGCTGGTAGTGCTCGTCGGCGGTTCGTGGATTCTGCTCGTGCGAAGGCTTCATGCGCTGCTCGGCAATCTTCAGGTGCATGCGCGCGCGGTCAGCCAGTTCTTTGCTCGGACCTTCCAGTACCTTTTCCAGTTCCGCCTTGGCCTTGGCGAATTTCTGTTGATGAAACATGGCCAGGGCCTCGTCGTAGAGCTTGAGTTGCGCCTGGACGCGTGGGTCGACTAACTCGACACCGCCGCGCTGCGGGGGGTGCTGTGGTGCTAAAGGTTTTCTTTTCACTGGTTTAGAGTGGCCGTGCGACGCGTTTTTTGTCCGTGGGGAGCTTCCCGAATTGGGCTTATGCGCCTTGGCCATGCCGCGCATGCTAGCAGAGCAAGATGCCTCCGTCAACGCGCCAAGGGGTAACTAGTAGGTTACTCAAAAAGCGGTAAAATCGCGCACCGACCCCTCACGAGGCACCTTACTACCGTATCGAACACGCGACACCATCGTGCCGGAATGATTGGCCTGCTCTCCATGCGTATGCTATAAATTTCTGACTGGACCGGACTGACTACACGTGCCCTTTATTAACTTTCCCGCCCGCGAAATCAACTGCAAGTTGGTGTACTACGGTCCTGGTCTGGGCGGAAAAACCGCCAATCTGCAATGGATCTACGACCACACCGGGCAAAATCAAAAGGGCAAAATGGTTTCCCTGGCTACCGAGACCGACCGAACCCTGTTTTTCGACTTCCTGCCCCTCGATTTGGGCACCGTGCGCGGCTTTAAGACGCGCTTCCACCTATACACCGTGCCTGTCCAGGTCTTCTATGAAGCCAGCCGCAAGCTCATTCTCAAGGGTGCGGACGGCGTGGTATTCGTGGCCGATTCCCAGGAAGAGCGTCTCGATGCCAATTTCGAGACCATGGAAAACCTGCAGGAACATCTGAAAGAGCACAACCTCAATTTCGACACCATTCCCTACGTCTTGCAGCTGAACAAGCGCGACCTTCCGAATGCTTTGCCGATTCCGGATTTGACCAAACAGTTACAGCGCAAGGGCGAGCCGGTGCTCGAAGGCGTGGCGGTTACCGGACAGGGCGTGTTCGAAACGCTGAAAGAGTTGGCGAAGCTGGTTCTCTCCGAACTAAAGAAGAGCGGGTAGGCAGCTTCAGACCTTTCGGCGATTTGCTCGCCTTGGTATGCACTCACTTCAACATATGCAGTAAATTGGCTTCGTGGTCGCTAGACGAAGCTGGCGACCGCCGTTTTGTCGGAATCGAACGTCGGGATGGCCTCAACCAGCCGTGTTACCGTCAGCGCGTCCCGCACGCGTCCCCGGCCGCAGACCAGGTGCAGCGCACCGCCCTCTCGCGCCAGCTGAATCGATCCGCGCACCAGTGAAGAGATTCCTGAGCTGTCGATCTGCGGCACGCCGTTCAGGTTGATCACCACTTTGCGTCCGCCCCGCTGTACGACGTTTTGCAGCACCTCGGTCAGTTGCTCGGCGGGTTCCCCGATGGTCAAACGCCCATTCACCACCAGAAAATACACCCCGTCAGAATCTTGGACGGAAATCTCCATGGGCAGACGTTCGGTCATCGCACGATCTCTCTCTTGACGGGATCACTCATGGAGCGCCCTCAGCGGGAAGTCCAAATCAGGTCTGAACGTCCCGCAGGATACTACCAATACCATCCCAACGAAATACGCCAAGGAAATCTGGTGTAAGGAAGCGGCAGGACACTGTGCACGCCTCCCGGCATTATACGATGTCCTGGCCAAGCCACCAAAACCGGCGTCGTTGTAGGACAACATGCCCCACAGCACCATCCCTTGGAGCAATCAAGCGTCCCGGAACAGCCCCTGTATCGCCGGCCGCCCGGGTTGAGAGGCGGGTCGCTACGAATCAGGAACAGCCGAGATAGCTCTCCATCATAAAAATGAATCGCCCGAATAGAAATTTCGAAGCCTAACCCTTCTACCCACCGCGTATAATCCCGCTCGTTAAACGGTTAGCCCCGGTCAAATGTTTCTTCAGGCAGCAGGGAACGGCGAGGTGTAGTGTCGCCCGTCGTGGCTCCGGGGGCACCTCAACGTAGCGGAGCGCACACACATCATGAAGCAGATGGTCTTGAAGTGCTGTTGTTTGTTCACCATGCTGCTTGCCGTCGCCCTCCCTGTCCGCGCGCAAACTTCTTCGGCGCCCACCACGACTCCGTCTGTCAACGAAAAACTCACGCAACTCGATCAGCGCGTCACCGCGGCGCAATCTTCCGCCGACAACGCCTGGATGCTGGTCAGCGCCGCCTTGGTGCTGATGATGACGGGTCCCGGCCTGGCTCTCTTTTATGGCGGCTTGGTCCGTCGCAAGAACACCCTGGCCATCATGATGCAGAGCTTCATGCTTATGGCGCTGATCTCCGTGCTCTGGGCGTTGGTGGGTTACAGCTTAGCCTTCGGCGGCCACGGCCCGGTAATTGGGGGCTTCGAGCATGCTTTCCTTCGGGGTGTTGGCGCCGATCCTAATCCCGACTACGCCGGTACGATCCCGCAATCCACGTTCATGATCTATCAGCTGATGTTCGCGGTCATTACCCCGGCGCTGATCACCGGCGCCACCGCCGAGCGCATGAAATTCAGCGGCACCGTCCTGTTCCTCACGCTCTGGTTCTTCGCCGTGTACGCTCCGCTCGCCCACATGGTCTGGGGCAAAGGCGGTCTGCTCAACGCCGCCCTCGGCGGGAAGTTTCCCACACTCGATTTCGCGGGCGGCACCGTGGTCCACATCAGTTCGGGCGTCTCAGCTCTGGTTTGCGCCCTTTATCTCGGCAAGCGCACGGGATTTCCCAAGCAGCCCATGCCGCCCCACAGCCTGGTCCTCAGCTTCATCGGCGCCTGCCTCTTGTGGGTCGGTTGGTTCGGGTTCAACGCCGGCAGCGCCCTCGCGTCCAACGCACTGGCCACCAGCGCCTTCATCGCCACCCACTTCGCCACGGCAGCCGCAGCACTCAGCTGGAGCGTTGCCGAGTGGCTCAAGAACGGACACGCGAGCGCCCTGGGTGCAATCTCTGGCGCTGTCGCGGGCCTGGTCGCCATCACGCCCGCGGCGGGCTTTGTTGGACCCATGCCCGCACTCGCCATCGGCTTCATCGCCGGGCTGGTTTGCTACTGGATGGTGACCAAAGTCAAAGCCATCTTCGGCTATGACGACGCGCTCGACGCTTTCGGTGTCCACGGTGCCGGCGGCACCATTGGCGCCCTGCTGACCGGCATCTTCGCGCAGCAGGTTATCAACCCGATCTTCGGCGCGGGTAAACCAGTCGGTGGACTGGACGGCCATTGGGGCCAGGTTGGCAATCAGCTCGTCGGTATCCTGATCGCATGGGGTTTTGCCATCGTCGGCACGATCGTATTGCTCAAGATCACCGATAGGATCACCGGCGTCCGCGTCACCGAAGAACAGGAGATCGAGGGTTTGGACGTCACGCAACACGGCGAAGAGGCCTACTACCTCGAGTCGTAGCGCGAACGCCCGTGCCCGTTGCAAATCCGGCGACGTTGGCGCAATGAACTCCGGAGTTTCGCAGAAGCTGTGTGACGATATTTGACGGCAGCGGCAGAATCAACGGGGAGTCAGCCAGGAATCAGGGATTAAGACTTTCCAATCGCGGGAGCGAGACTTTTCATGATGAAACTTGAGGCCATCATCCAGCCCTCACGGTTCGAGTCCGTCAAGGATGCCTTGCGGGAAGCGGGCATCGAAGGCATGACCGTCACCGAAGTCCGCGGCCACGGCCGCCAGAAGGGCCACACCGAGGTCTATCGCGGCCGCGAGTACACCGTCGACCTTCTGCCTAAGATCAAACTCGAAATGGTCCTCCCCGACAAGCTCGTGAATACCGTTGTAGACACCATCCTCAAGACCGCCAAGACAGGCAAGATCGGCGACGGTAAAATCTTTCTATCGAGGGTTGACGAAGCCATCCGGATCCGCAACGAGGAGCGCGGCGAAAACGCGCTCTGATGTGATGTCGATCGCAGCCCGTCTCGGTCTTCGTCCGGTTCGTGAAGGCCAACCCGTAGCGACCATGCAAGGTTCTCTCACGCCCCTGTCCGTGCTCGGTCCGCAAGCCGACGACGAGCGACAACGCATCCGCCGGCAATTCGAATCGGGTGTCGGCGCGCGTGAAACGGTTGCCGCGCTCTGCCAGCTCGCCGATTCCAACATCCGGCAGGTCTTTGGAGAGGTCCTGCGCGTCCACAACACGCCCTCCGATGGCCTGTGCCTGCTGGCCCTGGGCGGGTACGGTCGCCGCCTGCTCTTCCCTTACTCCGATCTCGACATCCTGTTCCTCTTCGGTAACGAACGGGCGGAACAATCCTTCCGTCCCCTGATTGCCGACTTCGCCCGCACTCTGTGGGATCTGGGTTTCCGCGTCAGCTCTGCCGGACGCACGCTGGAAGAGTGCAAGCGCATCGAGGAAGATAACGTCGAATTTCATCTCGCGCTCCTGGATCGCCGCTTTCTGTCCGGCGATTCCGAGCTATTCGAAAAGCTCGACACCCGCGTCTTGCCGGGTTCGGAAAAACAAGCACGGGCCTTCATGCTCGCGCAGCTTCACAAACTCACCAAGGATCGCCTCACCCGCTATGGCAATACCATTTTTCACCTTGAACCGAATGTCAAAGAAGCCCCGGGTGGCCTGCGCGATTACCAGGCCGCGGTCTGGCTCCGCCAGGTAGCTGGGGGCGAACGAGGAATTCAAGGCAGCAGCGCCGCCGAAGAAGATCTCGCGTCCGGCGCCGTCGATTTTCTAAGTGCCATCCGATGTTTCTTGCACTATAGCAACGCCCGCAACGACAACACCCTCACCTACGAATTGCAGGCGGCCGCCGCCGACCGTTTGCTGGGCGTTTCCGATGGCCTCCCGCGAGACGCCGCCGAATGGATGCGCCTTTATTTTCGTCACGCGCGCACGTTAAATCGCCAGCTGCTCCGCTATCTCGAACAGAAGACGGTCACGCCGCGCTCGCTGCGCCAGCGCATTTTCAGTGCTGCCCGCGCGGCAAAAATCGAGCCCCGCAACGGCAAGCCTTTCGCGGTCCGCGACGGCATGTTCGAAGTCTTGGACCAGCACGCCCTTTCCGATCGTGCCGTCACCTTCCAGCTCTTCACGGAAGCTGCCAGCACGGGCGTTCCTCTGAGCCGCAGGGCGGAACGCAGCCTCGCTTACATCATGAAGCACCCCGAAATTCCCGCCCACAACGCCGAAGTCACTTGGCCGGTCCTGCGTGCAATTCTCGCCGCAGATTATCCTGGCGTCGCGCTACGCCCCATTCAGCGTCTCGGCCTTCTTACGGAAATTCTGCCGGAGTTCTCGCGCATCGATTCTCTTGTCGTTCGCGACTTTTACCATCGCTATACCGTCGATGAGCACACCCTCCGCACCATCGAACATCTTCAGGAACTCGCCGACCCTCCGGACGCCCGCGGCACGCATTTTCAAACTCTCTGGAAGAGCGTCGACCGCCGCGACCTCCTGATCTTCTCTCTACTCCTCCACGACATCGGTAAGGGCATGGCCGTTGAGAATCATGTTGCCGGCAGCCTCGAAGCCCTCGACACCGCCGCCCACCGCCTGCAGCTCTCCGAGGAAGAAACCTCCGAGGTCCACTTTCTGATCGAGCATCACCTCGAGATGTCCGCGACCGTTCAGCGCCGCGACATCTTCGATCCCTCCACAATTTCCGCCTTCGCCAACTCCGTCGGCAATCAGGAGCGCCTCCAGCGTCTTTGCCTGCTCACTTACGCCGACATCCACGCCGTCAATCCCGAAGCACTTACTCCGTGGAAAGCGGACATGCTTTGGCAGCTCTTCGTGGCCACCTCCAATCATTTCAGCCGCACCTTGGACCGCGACCGCCTTCACGCCCACGACGAGCTTTCGCTGCTCGAACAAATTCGCGCCCACGTTCCCAATATCGGTACGGAAGAAATCGAGCGCTTCCTCGAAGGGTTCCCGCGCCGCTATCTCGCCGTCCACTCCGCCGCGGAGATCGCCGCGCATCTCAGTCTTTCGCAGAAGCTGCGTTCCGAGCCAGTGCAAACGGAACTTCACACTACCGCGCATACCTTCTCGCTCACGCTGCTCACCGCCGACCGCCCTGCGCTTTTCGCTACCATCGCCGGAATCCTCGCTGGCTGGGGCATGAACATCATCAAGGCCGACGCTTTTGCCAACGCCGCCGGCGTCGTCCTCGATACCTTCCACTTCGTCGACCTGCACCGCACACTCGAACTCAATCCCACGGAAATCGGCCGCTTCCGCCAAAGCCTCGCGGACGTTGTCAACGGCAAGGCTCCCCTCGAACCCCTTCTCAAAGATCGCGACCTCGCCAGCCGCGCGCGCCCGCCGAAAGTGGCCATCGACACGCGCACCAATTTCGAGGACACCTCCTCCGAACACAGCACTCTGCTGGAAATTGTCGCGCAAGACCGTCCCGGCCTGCTCTACGACATCGGCTCGACGCTAGCGCGCCTGGGATGCAACATTGAAGTGGCGCTGATCGACACCGAAGGGCAAAAGGTCATCGACGTCTTCTATCTCACTGAGCAAGGCAAAAAACTCAGCCTACACAAGCAGGAAATCCTCCGTCGGGCCCTCCAGGGCAAACTCGAATAACGCGCTTTCGCGGCTCGCCCATGTAGCGGCGACCTTCTGCTTGCCCTGAGGCACGAAGGGAGGCAGGCGCTTTCGGATGAACCTTCAACACCTCTTAGGCGAAACGCGACACGATTTGCGCATCAGGCCGTAATGGCTGCCACCTCATAATCCGTCACACTCGGAATCGTAAACTCTACCCCGCGTTCGGTCCGCCGGAACGAAATCGTCTTTTCCGCACGCAACAATTCCACCCGCGAAACCTTTCGCTCCCGAGGAATATCAAATCGCACCTTCTGCGCTCCGATCGGATAAAACTCGCGATACCAGCCGCGATGCGTATTCGGATTCGTGTAGTTCAAAATATGCAGCGCGAACCCCGGCTCCGTCTCCCACGCAAATGCCTCCGCAAGGCCCGGCCCCAACACGCTCACCGGCTGCTGGCCGTGCAAAACCCAGTTCACCGAGTTGCGCAAAAGCCGGCTCAAATCGCTATGCCCGGAAATCCACATCGTCCGCTCGATATCCCCGGAAAAATAAGCCACCCGGCTCTTGCCATTCTCCTGAAGCACCGCCGCCGGTTCATCGGTTTGCGATTTTGCTGGATACGCCAGCTCCGGCGGATACGCCACAAATCCCGGCACCACCGTCAGCACCGGATTCGCCACCGCTCCGATCGGCAATCGATTCTCAGCTCCCGGCAACCAGTTCGTATCTGCAAACCCTTCCAGAATTTGGTGCTGCCGCTCGATTCGCGCGTAATAGCCGTTTCCAGAGGTGCCCACAATTTCACCGGCCTTGTGAATTCCCAGAACATCTGCAAGCCCAAAATCCGGGCGCCGCTGATTTCGCTCGTCATACATGCTGGTCTCAAATGTCGCCAGCAGCGATCCACCGCTGTTCGCATACGCTCGTAGCTGTTCGCACTGCGCGTCGCTCAGCAAAGCCACATTCGGCAGCACCAGTGCCGAATATTTGCTCAACCGTTCCGCATCCAGCCGGTCCTCATGCACATAGTCAAACAGAAATCGTCCTTCCAGCAGTGCGTAGTACATTCCGTTTACGGTCTGCTGCATCGCAGCGGAGTGCGGGCCCTGGTAAACGCCTCCCGCCCCATAAAAAAGCTGCGTCCTCTGTCCCATCACCACGCCAAGTTTCGCAATCGATCGCTTGTTGAAAAAATGTGCGTCGTGCTTCGCTGTCCACTGAAAATATTTCCGCCCGGTCTCCTGCCACCGCCGGTCCTCTCCCATCCCGGTCTCGCCGCCAATCCAGTGGTAGTACGGCACCATCCCGCTCGCATTCGTCTGGCTCAGCCACATTGTCGCTTCCGCCGGAGACTTTGCCGCATTCCGCCACCGCACCGGCCCCGTCGACCAGCCCCCGGTGACATTCCCGGCCATTTTTCCATCTTGAATCGACGAGCACACTCGCCCCTGCAGAGCGCACAGCCAGACCGGCGCATCCTCGCCGCCGCGCCCCTGGTTGTCGCCCTGAAACCAGTCGCATAGTTTGCCCAAGCGGTCCAGGTTCATCGCCGACCGCACCCCCCCGCCTGAATTCGCAAAGAAAAAGTTCGAAGCCTTCTTCTCTTTTGCCAATCCGTCATACATCTTCCACAAATATTCCGTCCGGTCGTTGAACTTGTCCCAATACCCGGGCGTCCCCGACGGCGGCAAATTCCGGCACACCGCGCAATGGCAAACCGGCAGCGACCCCAGCGTAGGCCATCCGTTTGTGTACACCGCGTCGATGTCGTACAGCGAATTCACTTCGCGGATGATCGTCGGGATGTACTCCGTCATGTACCCGGTAAACATGCAGCTGCGAATCAATCGCCCATCCTCGCGGCTCCGTCGCGGCGCGTCATTCTCATCGCGTTCAAACCAATCCGGATGCGCCGCCAGCGCGTCATCCCAATTCAGATCCGGACTCATTCGTGCCACCACGCGCATCCCGCGCTTCTTCGCCGCCGCACAGCAATCCCCAAAAAAATCTCGCTCGCCCAGAAATTTCGCCTTGCGGTGAAAGGGCACCTTCGTCTGATAAAACGCCAGAATCCCGGTCACGCTCACGAAAACAACCTGGGCTTTCACTGAGGCCCAATAGTCCGCCCACGCTTCCACATCCAAAGCCACAGGATCGTGCTCGGTCATGTTCAACTGCCCGATCCGCCGCACCCGCCGCTGCCAACCCAAATCCGGTTCCGCCGCTGCTGCGGCAGCGACCACGGCATCGCTGCCGATCGCAGCGGCGCCAATCCCTCCACCGGCAATCGCGCCAACGCTCAACCGCGAAATCACCGGCAGCGCCGTCATTCCCGCCTTCAACAATTCGCGTCGATTCATTACCGTCTCGCTCCCGGTCGATAGTTGCAGCTCTAGCTGGCTGCGGCGCCATCCTACAACACACCTCCGCATGCTCACGGAATTGCCGGTATCTAACAGCTAGAATGTAAGGAATTTTCGGAGACGTGAGCAAGATCGAGCTGTTGCCCCACTGCGCTTATTTCCGGTTGGGCATAGGCACAAGGGTGGTGTATTCGAAATTCCATCCACTGGAACTAGAGAGCAAGCCCTTCAGGCTAATCTCTGGGGTCTTGCGGATTAGGTGTGAGGTAGTACAGGTAGGCAATCACACCGGAAACCAGGAGGAATGCCATCGCTGCTGCAATGATAAGCATAAGGGCTCCCACTTTTTTGGGGGCGTTACCATACGCCGAGCGAGCTTGCGGGGGAATACAGGGAATACGGTATTTAGCCTGGTTTATATGACTAACTATGAATTAGTGGCATGTGGGCGCTGAACCAAGTTATCAATTTGTCCGATGAGACTCCAAGCCTCGTTTTTGGGAACTACCGCGCTGATCCCCGCGTCTCGAGCGGGCCTCTCGAGCCCCGAAAAGGGGATGATCGTGAATAGCACTATCGGGATCGACGGATCGACGGCGGACATATGCCTAGCCGCCTCGACGCCATCCATATCTGGCATCGCCAGATCCATCACCACCGCATCCGGCTTAAGTTCCTCGAATTTCCGTATTCCCGTGCGGGCATCCTCGGCTTCGGACACCTTCCACTGTTGTGACCACAGGACAGCTCGAAGCATCCGCCGGGCCGTCTGCGAATCATCAACGATCAGGATATTCAATGGTTTCAGGCGAGCACCCTCCCTCCCTACTTCTATGGCACTATAGGACTTTAGCTGTAACCGGCAATACAGTCTTCTCCTTAGGCTGACGGGCGACGACCCGTCATTTCTGGGATGGTCCACGAATTCCGAATCCCACTAGGAAATGCTCTCCAAAGGAAAGCCGCAGCGGAACCAAGTCGGTCGATCAACTGCAAGGCTTGAGTCAGATACTTCCGCGATGGGTCTGTTGCTTCAGGCGCTCCAAAACCTTTTGACGAGCGAACCTATGACAAGCTGCGGCGGTAGTCTGGGAAATTGACAGCGGGAGTTGGTGGACGTGACCGGGATCGAACCGGTGACCCCCTGCTTGCAAAGAATTGGTCGCACGAAGAATCAATAAGTTACACGGAACGCGACGGATTGCTACCGAATGCTACAAGTACAACGCTGACCGGGGTTTACCTCCGGTGGGCTGACACTCGGTAGCACTCGGTAGGGAGTGGTGGTGGGCACAAAACTGAGCACAGTCGCGAACAGCACTTAGAGACGTCAGAGCAGCGGAGGAATCTGCCCTATTCCTGTCGAAGGGCCACCACCGGGTCCACGCGCATCGCCCTGCGCGTAGGAACAAAGGCCGCCACGAGAGTGACCACAATAAGAGTCGCCGCGACGATGGAGAATGCTAGCGGGTCGCTCGGCTTCACACCGAACAGGAAATTCGCCAGCAGCCGTGTCAGGCCATACGCTCCAGCCAAACCCAGAACAGTTCCGACTATCGCCAGACGCATACCCTGACTCAGCACCAGTCTCATGATTTTTCCCGCGTCCGCTCCCATCGCCATCCGGATTCCAATCTCTTGCATGCGTTGCTCCACGGCGTAGGACATCAGGCCGTAGATTCCGACGGCCGCAAGCAGCAAGGCAATCGACGCGAATACGGTGAGCAGCAGCGTGTTGAAGTTCTGCCGCGCATTGCCCTCGGCGATCAGTTGATCCATGTTGACAACATGCGAAGGCGACAACTGCGGATCTAGGCTCTCGAACTCGTGCCCGATGGCGGACGCTAGGGAAAGCGGATCGCCGCTGGTGCGAACCACCCAGCTCAACGGCAGCAGGCTGGCGCCAAGTTGGGTCAATCCGTCCGTAATCTGAGCCTGAGGAACATACATGACCGGCACCATTCCGCGGGCCAGCCCGCCTTCCGTCACACTGCCCACAATCCCCACAACCTCGCGCGCCGGCTCGTCGAAAACGGCGCCCAGTCCTTTCCCGATCACCATGCGTTGCCCGATGGGATCTTTATCCAGCCAATACTTTCGAGCGAACGCTTCGTTGACGATCACGATATGGGCCGCGTTCCCCGTATCCGTGCGCGTGAAGTAGCGGCCCCGAAGAAGAGGAATACGCAGCGCCTCGAAGTATCCGGGGGAAACAAACCGCCAGTACTCGTCGCCCTCAAATTTCTCTCCGTTCTTCGGTGTATGGCCCTCGATGCTGAATGGCAAGTCGACCCCCACCTGGTCCATCGGCACCGTAATCGCGCAACCGGCAACGCTAACGCCGGGCAACGCTTGGATGCGTTCCGTTGCCAGCCGCACCATGTTCTCCACTTGCGCTGTGCTGCCGTAACGGCTCCCGGAAATCGCGGTCCTCAGCGTGAGCAGGTTGGAAGGATCAATTCCCGATTTCACGGAGCGCAAACCGGCGAATGTGCGAATCATCAGCGCCGCGCCCGCCAGCAATACCACCGCCAGCGCAATCTCACTGATCACGAGCAGTCCTCGAATCCGGCTGTGCTTGAATCCTGAACCCGAACGCCCGCTGGACTCCTTCAGAACCGCATTCACGTCGAAACGAGAGACCCGCAGCGCCGGAAACAGACCGAACAGCAAACCGGTGGCCAGCGATATGCCAAACAGAAATAAAAGTATGCGCCAATCCACGAGCAGCAACCCGCCCATGGAATGTTCGGGAGCGTTGACACGTGGAATGTTCCCAGGACTCAAGGCGAGCAGCAGGCGAACGCCGATGCCCCCCAAGATCAGTCCGGCCACGCCGCCGGCCAGGCCCAGCATCATGCTTTCCGTCAGAAGTTGCCGGATGATCCGTCCGCGGCTCGCTCCTACCGCGGTGCGAATGGCGATCTCCCTCTGCCGTCCGGTGGCGCGTGCCAGCAAAAGACCCGCAACATTTCCGCACGCAATCAGCAGCACGAAAGCCACCGCGCCCGCTAGAATCAGAAGCGCGAAGCGCACCTCGCCGCCGATGGCCACCCGCAGCGGAATTACACCCACGCTTTCCGTCTTGTCCATGACGTCCGAGTGCGCTGCACGGAATTGATCGGCGATTACCGCCAACTCGGCCTGGGCCGAAGCACTTGATGCGTCGGGCCGAAGTCGCCCCGCCACGTAGTAGATGTGCCCCTGATTCGTACTATTAGGGTCGAATTGCGCCGGGAGGTAGAGGTCGGTCGGTGGATCGGATTGATAGTCTTCAGGCAAAACCCCGAGTACCACATACTGCTCTCCACTCAGGATGATCGGCCTACCCACAATGTCTTGGTTCCCGCCCAGACGGGTCTTCCACGTCTTAAACGTGAGTACGGCGAACTTGCCTGCGATTGGCAGGTCCTCTTCCGGGGAGAATGTCCGCCCCAGAAGCGGCGTGACACCAAAGACGCTGAAGAAGTCCCTGGTGACGTGCATTCCGTTGACTGGATTGGGGCGGTCGCTCGTGCCCAGATTCAGGCTCAAGGTGCCGAAATCGTAGGCAGCCATGGATTGAAACGCCTGGCTCTTTCGCCATGCCATGAATTTAGGGATGGAAACCGACGTCCCGGTGCCGTTCGGAAACGTGCGCTGGATGCGCATGATTCTCTCGGAATCGCGGAATGGCAGGGGGGCCAACAGGACCCGATCAATCACCGAAAAGATTGCCGTGTTCGCCCCAATGCCCAGCGCAAGAGCCAGCACCGCGACGATAGTGAAGCCAGGACTCTTGATCAGAACGCGAAAGGAATGGCGGACGTCTGCCAGTAGCGTTTCCATGATGGCTTATACGAACAATAGAGCCAATTCGTTCCGTGAGTCTCTGCTAGATTGACCCGTTGCAAATACGTGCGCCGCGATACACAACACCCGCTCGAGTCCCACTCTGCGCTCACCGAAGTAGTCGAACTCATTGAAAAACATCTGATTCTAGGCGAGCTGGCTCGTGAATTTTGGGCAAGCAAAACACACGACTTAGCGGCCAGCAATCAGCGGGGTTTTTGGGCAAGCCGTAAGATTGTGGGCAAAGGTGTGGGGCTAGGCAAAACTACGCACCTTGCCCGTTTTGTGGCCCCCAAAAGCGCTATACAGTTCACGCCGATTATAGTAGCGAAGATGGCAGCACCGTCCATGCTAAGTACAGTGACAGTGGTATAGATTCACGGTTGTGGGCTTATCAGTACTATAGATTTTACAAATACTCGACATAAATCGGAGCTATAATCCGCAGCGTTCCGTCCCCATCCCTACCGTATGCAGTGCCAATCCAGTTGAGAGGAGAATTTATGGTTATGGGGTCCGTATCGCAGCGGTTAGTGTTTCTGTCGATTTGCGTTGCTGTTCTGTCGTTCGCGAGCCTAACATCAGCCCAACAAAATGGATTGATTCCTAACACTGCTGTTGGACCGGCAACCGATGCCGGGGGCCACGCGATTAGCGCTGGGCAGGCGGCAGCAAATTCAGACCTAGCGACGTTCACGTACACCGTTACGTCCAGCCGCGACGGTAATACTTATACCGGTGCCATGGTGGGACAGGATCCTTTTGGGAGTGATTTCTCCACTACAAATATCGACACCCTCATCATTCCAGTAATTCTCATCACGAACACGATCGCCGTCGCCAGCCCCAACGGAAAGATTCTCACCACTAAGCCCGGGGTAACGGTATTCGATCCAACGACGGCTGACGATGTGTGTTTGACGAGCCCCAATGACGTGCCTGTCAACCTGATGGTACAGTCCCCGATTTTTCAGTCAGCGACGTTTAACTTCGGACCTACGGCAGTTGGCACAACCCAGTATCTCGACGCATTCCAGCGGGGTAATTTCTGGAGTTTTGTCGGCGGTACCCCCTATCACACCATCCTGAACCCGCACGTTCTGCCCGCGGTCGTCGTGAATTTGCCAGGAAAGCAAGGCCTCGCCGGTAGCTTCGGCGGTGCCTGTGGACCTCTGGCAATCGTGGATTTTGAGGTCATGAAACAGCAGATTTTCAATAAGTTGCTGGCGTCTGAAAGTGCGAACATTGACTCATCGAAATTTCCAATCTTTTTGTTCTATAACACCGTCATGGCCACTAACTCGGCCGGCGGATCAAATTGCTGCATTCTCGGATTTCATAATGCGGTGACGCAGAATGCAGCGGTAGCTCCGGATAAGAGCGCTCGCGTACAGACTTACGCCTTCATTGATTTCGAGGCATCGGGCGCGTTCCCTTCTTTCATCAACGACACCTCGATAGCGGCCCATGAGGTGGGGGAATGGATGGATGACCCGTTTGGCAATAATCCAACTCCAGCCTGGGGTCACACCGGACAGGTGGGTGGGTGCCAGAATAACCTTGAGGTAGGTGATCCGCTTACTGGCAACAACGTCCCGGTAGTCACCGGCAGCAATGGATTCTCATACCATCTGCAAGAATTGGCGTTTTTCTCGTGGTTTTATGGAGCGCCATCGATTGCTGTGAACAGCTGGTTTTCGGATAACAACACGTTCAAAACCGACGCCGGGCCTGTTTGCACCAAACATTGACGCCTCGGCGTGCGCAGCTAAGTCGATTACGGGACAGCTGAGTCGAAGCCTGTCGCAGAAACAGCCCGCAAATGGTTTTTGGGCAAGCTATAAAAGCCTCTCTGCGCTGTCCCCTTGGTGAGTCCTGTTTCGCGAGCAATCTCGCTCCAGGAACGCACCGCCTCGCGAAGGGCGGCGATCCGGGTTGCGTCTGTATCCACTTTTGGACGCCCCAGCCGCCTGCCTTTCGCTCGAGCGTTCCGCAGGCCAGCCCGCACACGCTCGACGATCAGGCTTCGTTCCAGCTCAGCCACGGCACCCAACACTGTGAACACCATCTTGCCGGCCGGCGTGCTCGTGTCCATCTGCTCCGAGTAGGACACGAATTCGATGCCAAGCGCCCGAAAGGTCTCAAGCGCCCGCAACAGGTGCGACACAGAGCGAACCTGTCGAAGCGCCAGACACACACGACATCGAACCGCCGCTGGTGCGCGTCCGCCATCAGTCGGTTCAGCTCAGGCCGAATCCTTCGAGCCACTCACACCGGCATCGATGTATTCCCCGGCCACGTTCCAGCCTCGCGCCTCGGCAAACTGGCGCAGCTCGCGCGTCTGCATAGATACATCCTGTCCATGATTCACGGTGGACACCCGCGCGTATATCGCAACCCTCCTGGTCATCGCGCGTGCCTCAGAGTGCCATCAACTCGACTTCGAGGCGCATCAACTCGGGGATGCGCGTAGGACGGTACTTCTCCGCCAGAGACTGAGGGAAGGCGAGACCAGTTTGCATGGCGTCCTCCCGTGACCGCAGGGGAGTCTTGCGACTCCCCCCGGATGGAGTCCGCAGCCTTCTGCGCGGCACTGGCTGCCTGTACTACTACCGCGAATCGCTCTCGAGTCTGGCGATCCACGACTTGAGGCAGGCGACAGAGTTGGCGACCGTGGTCGAGTGCGTCAGCTCGTGGAACAAAGTCGAGTAGTATTCGGCCTGCGAATCGAACGCGGTGCGCGAGGGCATCGTTACCGTGTCGTGGGATGGAGTGTACGAAGCCCGAAAGCCTTGTTCGAACGCGGGAGGATTCGGCATTGCTGCGACAATCGCTTCGGCCGATTCGATTAGACGCGCGGGAGGGAGTGCCAGCAACGCCTTGAGCCCGTCCGTCTGCTCCAAGTTGAATACCGTATAGTAACGGAGGAAAGCCGACGTGGGCTCGTCTGCCTCGCCGTCCGCCGTCTCCGTTTCGTACTTGTCGAATTTCCAGAAGACAATTTTGGTGCCGTGCTCGCCTTTGCGAACGTTGCCGCCGAGTGCCTGCGCCTGACGGTAGGTAAGCCAGTACTGCGAGCCGTAGCCAGCAAGCGCCAGCAGAAACAGGTTGATGCCGCGATAGGGTTTCTTGCTGATCAGATTCGCAGGCGGGAGCGTTCGCCACGGCTTGCGCCAGGGCACCTGTCCCTTTTTCAGCTCCGTTAGAATGCGCTCCGTAACAATGTCATAGACGGACGCGCGCGGTCTGGTGGATTCGACGACAGGGGATACGGCAGAACAGACAGCATGACTTACAATTGTGGTAGCCACGTTGCACCTCCTGTGTGCAATTCGGTTAGGGCTGCCGTGTAGTTGACGCTACGCGGTGGCCCGTTCTATTTGTGCGACTACTTCTGGCGTTTGAGATAAGCCTCGACAGCTCGTCGGAACAGCTCCGCCATTGGCGCGCCAGTCTTGCGCGACAATTTCTTGAGCCGTTCGACAAGCGGCAGAGGCAGCCAGACCGTAGTACGTTTCTTCACGCGCGAAGTATCGTAAGTATGTCAACATATGTCAAGAACAAAATACGTTCGCACTCAAATAATTGGCGGGATTGTCGGCATTTCACGCTGGCCGCGCATGAATTGGCGGGCCATTTTTCGGCCGATTTCCCGCTGCTCGCAGCAATGACATTCGCGACGAATCGCAGCGAAGCTTAGACACGACGGCAAAAAGCTGCAGCGTGTGTGGCGGGACATTGCGAGACGGCGAGTTGCCCGGTATAGCGTCGGCGGCCTGCGAGGACGTACTCCAACACCCGCGCGATTTTTTTGGAATTTTTTTGGGCACAGAAGCCATGCAAAACTCATGGACGAAGCAGATGCTCTCTTGGGCCGGCGGACCTAGCTGTCGGCAGCTGGAAGCGAAGAGCGAAAGGGAATCTTGTCGGGCCGGAAGCGTTCTTGTCCGGTGTCCTCGCGGGCTGCGGTTGGCGATTGCCCAAGAGGCCTGTGCGATCCGAACCCCGAGTGAGGAGTTGCTGCAGTGGAACTATCGCTAGTTGGTCCCACATCAGAATGTCAAAATTTCCCAATGTTGGATGAAGGTGTCTGGGCTGAAATTAAAGTGGGCGGCGAGCACTTGCGCTTGTTCTCGGAGCGCAACGCGTTGGGCGTGCAGACGTCAGTTTACAACGTCAACACCAAAACCTGGATTGCTCCTTCCGAGCCCGTCGAGGACATCGAACAGGGCAAAGAGAGAGCAGCGGCTCGAGCAGAGGCGCACCTAAAGCAAATCGCCAACCTGGAACTCCCCGCATTAGTCTGGAAGCGATCCCGCTCAGCATAGACCGGGCGGTCTGGATGGCACCTACCGGCAAGTGAATCGAATCGTGAACACTAGCGGCAAACAGACGGGATGGAACTGCGCACTAGCGCAAGATAAAAGAGAGGAAATTCCCTTATGCGTGCAGGCAGAGAATTGGCCCCTGGCGTTTTGAGCGATGCGCAGGAAAGACAGTTTGTTCATGGTGGGTTCGTAAAGTTAGAGAATGCGTTTCCCAAAGAGATCGCGGCCGAAGCGCGCGAGATCCTGTGGCGAGAGGCCGGTTGCGATCCCGAGGATCGACGAGCCTGGACTCGCCCGGTCGTCCGCATCGGGGACTGCGCACAGGAGCCTTTTCGACAGGCAGCAAATACAACGATCTTGCACGCTGCGTTCGACCAACTCGTCGGGGAGGGTAGATGGGTTCCGAGGGAGAGCCTTGGCGGATTTCCAATTCGATTTCCGCATTCAGATGATCCCGGAGATACCGGGTGGCATGTGGATGCGAGCTTTCCGCCGGATCGAGCTGTTGAGTCAACGGGTTCGTATATCGATTGGCGAATCAATCTGGAATCAAGAGGGCGAGCTCTGCTTATCCTGTTTCTGTTTTCGGATGTCGGTGAGCAAGACGCGCCGACACGAATTCGAGTAGGGTCACACCTGCGAATTCCTCGGCTCTTGGCTCCGGCGGGTGAAGATGGCGTCTCATCTTTGGAGTTGGCCAGACTAGCTGAACCCGAGTCCGCAGGAATGGAGGAAGTTATCGCAACAGGCAGAGCGGGAACGGTGTATTTATGTCATCCGTTCCTGGTGCATGCAGCACAGCCCCATCGCGGGATCAACCCGCGTTTTATTGCGCAGCCACCGCTCTATCCGAGGGCACCCTTCGAACTGACACGATGCGATGGTGAATACTCGCTGGTCGAACAAGCGATTCGTCTTGGACTCAGTGACAGGAGGCTCGCATGAATCGCACCCTCCAACCTGCCACCGCACTTTTCGCGAATGGTACTTCTCGGGCTCGGCGTCCGGTTCGATGAGCGGGGTGTGGAAACGGAAGCATGGCGGAGCTAGTGAGGCACCGACAGATCGCGCTGGGATAAGCGTGGAAATGGAGGAACCGGCAATGAAGTAGGGGAAACCATTTGATGAAGTCCAACGGGTGCAAGTCCCGTCCGGTCAAAGCTAGCGAGCAGGCCGGTAGCGAGTGTTGCCATTCACCGGGTGACTGGTGGGTGCCGAAGCGTACACAGCAAGGAAGCAGGCCGTGAAGATCCAGCTCCGAAATCTGCCACCGTTGCGATGCCGACGCCGTTTTGTCTGGTGGAAGGCAGCATCCGGGTACGACCGCAATTGCGAAGGGCGACTCGGGGTCGCCGGAGTCGTTAGCTCAGGGCATGTTTCCAAAGGGATTTCCCATGAACCCAGGAGAGCTCCCCATCTACGCTCGCAAGAGCGGTAAGACGGCCGTCAAGGGAGACCGTAGGCGGCCGAGGACGGGTGGAAGAGCAGTCTTACGAACCCATATGTACCTGTGAAGGTGGAGAACCGCAGGGCTTCCGAAAGGCGCGGCCACGGTATCCACTGGAGGGAAGGGGGGAACAAGGTGACGCATCTGTTGAAGGAAACATAGGTGAGACACAGAACTCAAGGAACTATGTCCACACAAATCGACAGAATATCTGAACTAGCCAAGGAGGATGCAAAGCGACAATTCTACTCGATCGCCCATCTGATCACGCCCGAAGCGTTGTATGCGGCATTCCGAGGATTACGAAAGAAAGCCAGCGGGAGTGGACGGCGTCACGTACGAGGAATACGAACGAGACGTCGCGAGAAACATCCAAACTCTCCATGAGAGGCTCAAGAGTGGCAAGTATCAGGCGCAACCTTTGCGCGGAGTGTATATCCCCAAGGAAAACGGGAAACAGAGACCAATCTCGATACCTGCCCTGGAGGATAAGATCGTGCAGAAGGCGACGGTCGAAATACTGAATGCCATTTATGAGCAGGATTTTCTCGACTGTTCATACGGGTTCCGACCCGGAAGAGGACAGCATCAAGCGTTGGACAAAGTGGGGCGGGTCCTCTGCACTCGGCCCACGGGATGGGTCCTGGAAATTGATGTTACCGCGTACTTCGACTCCATCGTGCGGGAACAACTCATGGAAATGATCGAGAAGCGAGTCCGCGACGGAAGCGTACTTCGATTGATACGGAAGTGGATACAGGTTGGCGTCATTGAAGAAGGCAGGCTGCTCGTGAGCGAAACAGGAACGGGACAAGGACAGACGATCAGTCCGCTCTTGGCCAATATTTACCTGCACTACGTGCTCGATGAATGGTTCGAGAACGAAGTGAAGCCCCGACTAAAGGGCGCGGCTCATGAGATTCGCTTCGCCGATGATGCCGTGCTGTGCTTCCAATACAAGGAGGACGCAGAAAGGGTGATGGAAGTCTTACCGAAGCGATTCATGAAATACGGTTTGACGATCCACCCGGAAAAGACGCGGCTGCTAGAGTTCGGACGGTACGCAGAGGAGAAGGCGAAGAGGCAGGGGAAGAAACCTGCCACGTTTGATTTCCTCGGCTACACACACGTCTGTGCCCGCAGCCGGAAAGGGAAATTCACCGTGCATGTGAGAACGATGAAGAAACGGTTTCGACGGGGCCTGACGGCGATAGCTGAATGGTGCCAGGAGAACCGCCATATGCCTGTGGAGGAGCAGCAGAAAACCCTCAATGTCAAACTCCGGGGCCACTACCAGTATTACGGACGACCGACGAACTACCAGAGTCTCTGGCGGTTCTTTCGGGAGGTCCGACATATCTGGAAAAAGGGGCTCAGTCGGCGCACTCGCGGAAACGGGATGACCTGGGAAAAATATGCAGCCATCCTACGGAAACACCCATTGTTGCTACCGCGTATCCAGCATTCTTGGAAGGGTCCGGGGAGTCACGTTTGAGGAACCCGCTGCGGTAAATCTGCACGGTGGGGTCTGCGAGGGGGGAGAGCCGATGATGCCATGGTGAACCTAAACGGGCACGAAGCTGGAAACGGCGGAAACAGCCAAGGACCACCTACAGCCCGTCGTGC
>Ga0134124_10000087_pt1 | contig 89486 bp, 81 predicted proteins | sample KB304_FD_96880 | JGI IMG/M metagenome (GOLD analysis project Ga0134124, IMG submission 96880) | Terrestrial soil microbial communities without Nitrogen fertilizer from Kellogg Biological Station, Michigan, USA - KB3-0-4 | ecosystem: Environmental > Terrestrial > Soil > Unclassified ...
GGCTTAATACGGGGCTGAGTTCGTGGCGTTCTTACCTGCCTGGTTTTATGGTCGGCTAAATCCTGACCGGTGCGAGATTGTGAAATCTGAACCCGCCGGCGCATAAGCGGACACTTGCGGGGACCAGCGCTTACGGCCTGGGCTACGGATTTACGTCGCCGTCGACAAATCTTACTGCTGCTGAAGTCGGCGGAAAGAACAGCGCCGGGCTGATCAGCCTGCTGAACTTCGCGTGGGGAATCGGAGCAGTAGCGTGTTCGCCGCTGATCATGCTGGCGGTGCGGCATCGGCACCTGTCGACTTTGCTGGTAATGCTCGCTGCGTGCGCGTGGACACTTGCCGCGGCGTTTCTCTTTGTCAAGTTCCCCGCGGAGATACACGCGGAGAAATCGGAGACACCTGCGAACATGCCCGCCGGGGTTCCGGGAGTGGCGTTCACCAGCGGAGTGGCGTCGCTGTTTTTCATCTACGTGGGCACGGAGGCCAGCATCGGCGGATGGGCCGCGGAGCATGCCAAGCGCCTGACGCGCGAAGTAACCAGCCTGGCGATGATCGCGCCGACATTTTTCTACGGCGGGTTGATGTCGGGTAGAGCAGCGGCTACGTTGGTGCTGGCGCGTGTTCGAGGGACATATGTCATCACCTGCGCATTGAGCCTGGCGGTTATCGGCGTGGCGATAGTGATCGCGGCGCCCTCGCAACGAATCGCGGTGGTGGGCCTGGCGATCGCCGGGGCAGGTTGCGCGAGTATTTATCCGCTGTACATCGCGTGGTTTTCACGATGGTACGGCACGGCGGCGCGGAAATTTGGGGGGCTGGTGTTTTCGATGGCGTCGTTTGGCGGGTCGGCGCTGCCGTGGCTGGTGGGTGTGACCTCGACGCGATTCGGCAGCTTGCGCATCGGGCTGCTGGTGCCGCTGGCGGGATGCCTGGTGATGGCCATGGTGATCGCGGTGCTGCACCGACAACGCAGCGTCTGAGGTATTCTTGCGGCGTGCAAAAATCGCCGTCTTCCCAGCGATCGCCGACGTCGGGACTTCTACTTGGGCTGATCATCACTCTGGCAGCGATTGTTGCCTATTCGGCTTATACCACCGTGCAACTTTCCGGTTTGCGCAAACTGCAGAGCAACCTGGTGGATCGCAACCGGAAAGATTCGCTGCAATTACTGCGGTTGCAGAACGATTTGAACTCCGTGGCGCTGGCGATGCGCGACATGCTGGATGCGGGAGAACCCTACCCGCTAAGCGCGTGGGAGGCGCAGTTCGAACGCTTGCGCGCGGACCTGGATTCCGCGCTGCGGGTAGAGGAAGAGAATGCGGCGGCCCATCGCACGCCCGAACAACGGCAATATCTGCGACAGCAGCTGGCGCAATTCTGGGACGCGGTGGATCGCATGTTCACGCTGGCACGCGACGGGAAGGATCAGGAGGCGCGCGAGCAGATTCGATTGTCGCTGCAGGCGCGGCAGGCGGCACTGAGCACGGCGGTTTCGCGGCTGCTGGTGGAGAATAATGAAGGCGAGCAGCAGGCCGCCTTGCAGATCGAGCAGATTTACAATCGCGTGCAGCGGCAGGTATATCTTTTTCTGGCTGCGACGTTGGTGGCCATCGTGCTCACCAGCTTGTATCTGATTCGTTCGAACAGGGCGATTTTCGCGAGGATGGCGACGCTGTCCGAACAGCGTAGCGAGCTGGCGCAGAAATTGATTTCGACGCAGGAATCGACGCTGCGGCACATTTCACGCGAGCTGCACGACGAATTTGGACAGGTGCTGACGGCCATCGGGTCGCTGCTGGGGCGATTGGGAAATCAGGTACCATCGGATTCGCCGGTTCGCGCGGATTTGCAGGAAGTGCGCGAGATCGCGCAATCCACGCTGAACAATATTCGCAGCCTGTCGCAAGCGCTACATCCGGTGCTACTGGAAGAGGCGGGCTTGGAGAGCACGCTGGATTGGTATATACAGACCGCGGAACGGCAGATGGGGCTGGCGCTGCACTATGAGAAATCGGGAGCCGCTTTTGCGGTAGATACCGCAGCGGGCGTACATATTTATCGCGTGCTGCAAGAGGCGCTGAACAACGTGAGCCGCCACTCGGGTGGCCCGGAGGCGTGGGTGCGGCTAAAATTCCTTGGAGAAGGCTTGCGGCTCGAGGTCGAAGATCACGGCAAGGGCATGGTGAAAAGCGCGGTCATCCTCCAGCATGCGGCGGCAAGGGGCGCGATGGGCATTGGGTTGGTCGGTATGCGCGAGCGCGCAGAATTGATTGGCGGAACCCTGGAGTTGTTGCAGCCGCCAGGCGGCGGCACGCTGGTGAGGCTGACAGTGCCGCGCGAAAGGGCGGAGGCGCATGGCGGATAAAATCACGGTGCTGCTGGCGGACGATCACGCGCTAGTGCGCAAAGGCTTCCGGCGCATGCTGGAGGATGACCGCGCGATTCAGGTTGTCGGCGAAGCAAGCGACGGCAATGAAGCGGTGCGGCTGGCGCTGGAGCTGCGGCCAAACGTCACGGTGATGGATTGCGCTTTGCCTGGCGTCAGTGGAATTGAAGCAGCGCGGCAAATCCGGGCAAAAGATTCCGAAGCGATCATTGTGATGCTGAGCATGCATTCCGAGGACACGCTGGTGCGACAGGCGCTGGAAGCGGGAGCGCGCGGGTACATCTTGAAGAATGCGATCGACCTGGATCTGGTCGCGGCGGTAAAGAAGGTGGCGGGAGGCAGCATGGTGCTCGATCCGCAGCTGGCAAAGCCTGCGGCGCTGAAGGGCGAACGGGATTTTGGGTTGACCACGCGGGAGCTGGAGATTTTGCAGCATATTGTGGCGGGGAAATCGAATAAGGAAATCGCGGCGGAACTAAGTCTCAGCGCAAATACGGTCGCGGTGCATCGCGCGAACATCATGGACGCGCTGGGCATTCACAAAACCGCAGAGCTGGTTGTGTATGCAATCCGCAACGGTTTGGTGACGTTGCCGTGAAGCGGCGCGACTTCCTGGCGCACATGTGCGGCGCCGGAGTTGCTGCCTGGGCGTCTCCGATCGCGGCACTTGCGGCCGCGGCGCCGTCGCCGCCGGGTTTCACGTTCGCGGACGTTACTGCGCAGGCGGGCATCCATTTTCGGCACAACAGCGGCGCGTATGGCGGCAAGCTGCTGCCGGAAACACTCGGCTCCGGATGCGCTTTTCTCGATTACGACAACGACGGCTGGCAGGACATTCTGCTGGTCAACGCCATGGACTGGCCGGGGCACAAGCGCCAGCGCTCGACGCCACATTTATATCGCAACAATCGCGACGGCACATTTGCCAACGTCACAAAAAGCGCAGGGCTGGACATCGAAATGTATGGTATGGGCGTAGCCGTCGGTGATTACGACAACGACGGCTTCGCTGACATTTTGATTACCTGCGTTGGGCAGAGCCGCTTGTTTCACAACACCGGGAAAGGATCGTTCACGGAAGTTACGCGCGCGAGCGGGCTGCAAGGTCACTCGGGTTTCAGCACGTCGGCATTGTGGTTCGACTACGACCGCGACGGACTGCTGGATCTTTTTATTTGCAATTACGTGCGATGGTCGCCCGAACACGATGTGTTTTGCAGCGTCGATGGCCAGCGCAAGTCGTATTGCACGCCGGAAGCGTATCGCGGCGATACCTGCTGGCTGTTTCACAATCGCGGCAACGGCACTTTCGAGGACGTGACCGCGAGCAGCGGCATTTTCGACAGCAGCTCAAAATCATTGGGCGTGGCCATGATCGACTTCGACCAGGACGCCTGGCCCGACCTGCTGGTGGCCAATGACACGCAGCCGAACAAACTCTACCGCAACCTCGGCAACGGAAAATTCAAGGAAGCGGCGGTGGATGCGGGATTGGCGTTCAGCGCGGAAGGCAAGGCGCGCGCCGGGATGGGCGTGGATGTCGGCGACTTCGAAAATTCTGGGCGGTTGGGAATTGCCATCACGAATTTCGACAACGAGATGATCGGTTTGTATCACGCCGCACGGCCAGGAATCTTCGACGATATTTCCGTCGCCGCGGGTATCGGACTTCCCTCGCGCAACACGCTCGGCTTCGGCTGTGCATTTCTCGACGTCGATCTCGATGGCGCGCTCGACCTCGCCGTCGCTAACGGGCACATCGACGAGACCGTTCGGAATATTCACGGCAACGTGGGTTACGCGCAGGCGCCGCAGCTTTTTCTGAATCAAGGCGGCGGAAAATTTCGTGACGTCGCCGCCGAAGCCGGCGGGGGCTTCGAGAGGCCGCGAGTCGGCAGGGGCCTGGCATACGGCGATTTCGACGGCGACGGCGATCTCGACATTCTGATAACCACCAACAACGGTCCGGCATTTCTGTATCGCAACGATCAAGCCGGCGGAAATCGCAGCATGCGTTTTCGCCTGACGGGCACAAAATCGAATCGCGATGCCATTGGCGCGACCGTGAGAATTTATTACAACGGGCAAACACAGAGCCGCACGGTGCGTGGCGGCTCGAGTTATTTGTCGCAGTGTGAGTTGCCGGTGACCTTTGGAGTAGGCAAGCGCGACAAGATGGAGCGTGTAACCGTGGAATGGCCCAGCGGGCGCACCGAGGAGTTCAAGCAACTGGCGACCGGAAAGGCTTATCAAGTCATTGAAGGCAAAGAGATTAAAGAACATTCGCGAGGATAGTTCTTTTGCATTATTGCTATGCTGCCGGGCGACCGCTATAAAGGGTCCAACGATTACACATCGCTTCCAGCGGCCACACACAGATCGCCCCCGGAGGCACCCAAAGCACTTGCGGCCGGATGTACTCCCATCCGGCCGCTGTTTTTTTTACACGGAAATTCACTAGAGTGGCGGTATCGCACAAAGGAGAGGCGTGATGACCTGGATCAAGACTGTCAGCATGGAAGAAGATGAGCGCGTGGCGAAAGCCATGCTTGCGCAGCGTGCACTCTATCCCATCGAATATGCCACGCCCGTCCATCCGGTGAACGACGGGCAATCGTCCAGTATTGTCGCGTCGCATTCGCTGATTCCCGATGCGCTGTTCCACGCCTTTAGCACCTTCGGCGCATTGATGTCGCCGGAATTGCCCCTGGACCGCCGGAAGCACGAAATGATTACCACGGTCGTATCGGTGACCAACCGGTGCCACTATTGAATCGAATCACACGCAGAGTTTCTGCGTAGGGTGACGTTGGACGCGGGTCTGGTGGAGGCGCTGCAGAAGGATTATCGCAGCGCGCCGATCACGGAACAGGAACGTGTGATGCTCGATTACGTGGTGAAAATGACCAAGGACGCCACGCGCTGTTCGCCCGCGGATCATGAGGGATTGCGCGCGGTTGGATTCGACGATCGCGGGATCGTGCAGATTACGCTGATCGCCGCGTGGTTCAACTACATCAATCGCGTGGCGGATGCGCTGGGAGTGGGAAGAGACTGAAGCGGCCACGTGGCGGTGCTGACGGCCTTCGACTACTGCGAGATGATCATCTCTGAAGTGCTCTTCATCCGGTAGGTGGAGGTCGGAAGAAAAGGCAGCACGAATTTGAAGTTGTAGGTTACCTGCACCTGTACGGCGCATCCCGGATTTTTCGGGAATTTGTTGCATGAGTTGCTCTTGCCGGGCGGCACGACCCACTCGGCAGCAACCACCAGCGTCGAGGGGCTCTTGTCGATGCCCGGCGGCGCAATGCCGGCCACAAAATCCTGTATATCGCTTTGACCGGCGGGACAGGCACTGGTGTAGACAGTGGCGTCGCAACTCTGGCCGCGAACGCTGGCCCAGCGAGTTGCTTCGCGAGCCGCATTTGACACGAAGTGATAGGCGTATAGAGCGCGGCCGAATTCGATCACGCCGAAGATGCACGCGACCACGACCGGGAGGATCAGCGCGAACTCCGTCAGCGCATTCCCTTGAATTCGGTGTCCGGGAACTCCCTGTAAATTTCGTCGTGTCCGCATACGATTCTGCATTACTTGTTCCCTAACTGCGCGACTCACTGCTGGGCCACGCGCATAACCGCATGGCCCCTGGCAACGAACTTAGCTGGGAGTCCCGGGTAAGGAAATAACGGCTTGATGTTCGCGGTGGTCTCAACTTGCAGAAAAACGAGCGCATGGCCTGGCGCGCAGGCGAAGGCTGGGCATCCGACAAGCGTAGCGGGAGAATTCGAGCAAGCGCAGCGGTCGCGGGCGGTCACGTTCAATCCCGGGACCTCCGGGGCATCGTTTTGCGCGGCCTGCGTAATGCCGGTCAGGTCTCTGGAATCCGCGAGACTTTGCGCTCCGAACTGCACGCCTGCGCGCGCGGCGCTCGATACTTCAATGCCGTAGTAGGCGAATCGCCCAATTTCGATGGTGCCCAGCAGCATCAACAGGAGCAGTGGCGTGACTAACGCCATTTCCGCGACGCTCTGCCCGCATCGTGCAAGCCTGCTCCGCCCGATTTTCCTTGCGAAAGGGACGGCTTCAAACTTCATTGCACGAGCACCGCTGCTTTGACAGGCGAGCCCTCGGGCAGTGACGCATAGTCGGAACCGATTCCCAAGTCGCCGTTGAATTGAATCACCTGGGCCACGATGATGGTGTAGTTGCTGGACATATTGCCGCCGAGCTTCAGTTGGGCTCCAGGAAAATACAGAGCGCCATTGAGCGTCAGGGCCCCATTAATCGAGGCATCTTGCGTGTCAGCGCGATCCTGGTAAATCAGAATTCCGCCGGGCACTCCGGTCACAACCGAACCGGTCGGAGCGCTCAAATTCACGTTGCCGGTGCTGTTCATGTTCACGGGCGCGCCGTTTGTGACGTAGAAGACCACCCCGTCGCCGCTGATGTCGCCGGAACCGCCGAATTCCAGGCCGACGCCGCCAGTGATGTAGTAGACGCCCGGCTGAAAGATCACCGGCGCGGTATTCGTGTTGCGGATGCGAATTCCGCCGCCGTAGCATCCCGGCGCCAAGGTGGTTGGCTGGCCATTGCTGTTCACATCCACCGTAGCCGGATTATTGCATGCGGGCACTGGCGGCGGAATCAAGTAGCCCAGAGGGTCGGTGGTGGGCGCGATTCCGACAATTGGTTGGGGCGTGGTGCAGCCTCCTCCAACCAATCGCAATACGATTCCGATCGAGGAAGCAGTGATGCAACCTCCACCGATCGTTAGCAAAGCGTTATCGACAACGCCGCAGCCAGGAGCGTTGACGTTCCCCGTCACCGTAATCCCACCAAGGAGCGCGAGGGAATAGATGCAACCCCGTGAGCTACCCAGCTCGGCGACGGCAGTGGCGCTGAGCGCCGCCTTCTTCACACCGAAGATTCGCATGAAGAATGTAGGGGCATCTTGGTGAACCTGCACTTCGACGTACTTGTCGTTAGGCTTCCTGTCGGCAAATGGCGGATCCTTGGGAGGATGGGATGCTGTAACGATCACGCCGTTCACGCCATCCTCAAAGCCGTTTGACTTGGAATCGTTAAACGCAGCCGCCTGATAATTGCCGTCTTTCAGTTCCGAGGCTCCAGCAACGGCAGCGCTGTCGGCGGCGGTTTGCAAGCGCCGCTTGGTGTAGCGCAGGTAACCCATATCGATAGCCAGACCGATGACACCGGTCAAAACTAAGAGACTCAGCGTCACCAGCAGCAACGCCTGCCCGACGTCGCGATGCCTTCCCGTGTTCATGAGAAAAATCCCCCCGCAAGTGTGATTTCTCTTCGGAGGCCCAGTGCGGCTGGGGACTTGCAGCGGGGCCCGGACCGCTAGTTTAGGTACGTTTAGTACGTCCGCTCCAGGCTAGGAAACACCTGTGCGTGAAGTTTTTTGCAATCGTTCCGCCATCTACGTGGCGTAGAAAAACAATGACTTAGCGATGTTCTGTAATCCCAACGTTACCAATGGATGAGTAAAACTTGCACACGCTCGGCAGCGGGCTCGATGCCGGGCTGGCTTTCTGTGCGCCAGACTGGAATACTTGGCGCCGCTTCACACTGCAATCATAAAAATTGCGCGGAGGTCGTTCACCCAATCGTGTCCCGCGCGATATGAACAGGACTTCATGACGCAAATATCTCCGCGTAACAATCTCGCGCTGCTGATATGCCTGACTCTCTTGGCCGCAATTGTTCCCGCGGCGTGCAAGCAAGGCGGCGCACCGGCATCTACCGGTCGCATGGACTCCACTAACGACGTCGTGCTGATCAACGGCAAGATCATTACTGTCGATGCGCAAGACTCGATCGCGCAAGGCGTGGCGATCAGCAACGGCAAGATCATCGCAGTCGGCTCAAATGTGGAGGTGCAATCTCGAGCAGGAAAGCGCGCCCGCGTTATCGATCTGCACGGCCGCACCGCGACGCCCGGCCTGATCGACAGCCACGGCCACTTCGCCGACGGCGGTGTCAGCGAACTTTACGCCGTAAGCCTGAGCGACGCAACCAACGTCGACGACGTGGTGCGTCGGGTCCGCGAGCGCATCGCCACGCTCAAGCCTGGGGAATGGCTCACCGGCAACGGCTGGGACGAGGGCAAACTCGCGGAACATCGTTACGTCCTGGCCTCCGATCTCGACAAGGCCGCACCGAGCAACCCCGTCTGGATGTTGCACACTACCGGACACTACGGCGCGGCCAACACTGCGGCAATGAAGCTGGCGCAAATCACCGCCGCGACAAAAGATCCCGCCGCCGGCACGATCGACCGCGATGCGCGCGGCGGGCCTACCGGCGTGCTCAAAGAATCCGCGATGGATCTGGTCACCAAGTTGATTCCGCCCGTTTCGGCCGAGCAGGAACGCAACGGCATTCTGCACAGCATCGACGGCCTGCACGCCGAAGGCATGACCTCGGTCAAGGACGCGTCCATCGCGCCGCACACCTGGGACGTTTATCGCAAGCTCCTCGACGACGGCAAACTTACCGTACGCGTCTTCACACTGTGGTACGCAGGGACGACCATGGACTCGGCGCGTGCAACGCTCAATCGCCTCACCGCGCTGCCACGGCCACCGCAGGCCCTCGGCGACGGAAGACTCTTCGCGGGCGGCGCGAAAATGTACATGGACGGCAGCGGTGGCGCGCGCACCGCGTGGGTCTACAGCGACTGGCACAAGAACTCCACCGGCATCGATAAAGGCAACAAGGGATATCCCGCAGTCGATCCCGCGATTTACCGTCAGCAAGTGCGCCTATTCCATTCCGCTGACATTCACGTGGGGACGCACGCCGTCGGCGATCGTGCCATCGACACCGTCGTCAACACGTACGCCGCGGTGCTGAAAGAAAAGCCCACGCGAGGCCTGCGCCACAGCGTCATTCACGCCAACATTCCCACCGATCACGCAATCGAGACGATTGCGGCGCTCGAAAAGCAGTACGACACCGGGTATCCCGAACTCTCGGCTCCATTTATGTGGTGGATCGGCGATACCTATGCCGGCACCTTTGGTCCCGAGCGTGCCGCGCGCCTGATCCCGCTGAGGACCTTCAGCGCAAAAGGAATTCAATGGGCGGGCAGCTCCGACTATTTCGTGACGCCCTTCGCAGCGCGCTATGGCATATGGGCTTCGGTGGTTCGTGAAACGCTGAAAGGCGTTTACGGCTCTCATCCGTTCGGCACGGCAGAGTCTGTGGATGTCCACACCGCACTGCGTTCGTACACGCTGTGGGCCGCGCACCAATTATTCCTCGACGACAAGGTTGGCTCCATCGAACCAGGCAAGCGCGCCGATATCGCCGTGTGGGATCGCGACCTCTACACCGTGCCCGCAGCCGAACTCAAGGACATGAAGTGTGCAATGACCATCTTTGACGGCCAGATCGTCTACAAATCTCCAACCACGCAGATCCAATAAGTTGCCTGTCGAGGCGGGCCTACCGCCCGGACGGTATATTCCGCGCAGTACCGACAGGACTATTTTCCAGCCATCCAATCCTTCATAATCTACAAGTTGACATAGCCGTTATGGACGCACGCAAGACCAAAATTCCGGGCTCGCATAATCCCCCGGCGCGTAAGCCGAACCCCTTCGGCACTCGCGTTGTCCTCGTCGCCGGCTTCAGCGGGCTGCTCGCGATCATGACCGTCGCTGGAATCTATTCCCTCCGAATCGCCCGCGAAATCCAGGACAGCAACACCCAGATGCGCGACGACTTTGTCAGCCGCGACCGCCTGCTCGACAAGATCCGCGCAGACCTTTACGAATCCGGCACCGCCGTACGCGACTTCATTCTCGTCGGGAACGACGAAGACGCGGCCCAGTCCCTTCTCGCAGAGCTTCGCGATATTCACAGCGACATGCAAAAGTCACTCAAAACTTATTCGCATTCCCTGCGCGCGGACGAAATGGACGCTTTCCACGACCTGGTGACCGAAACCGAAAGCTATTGGGCCACCCTGAATCCCATTTTCACCTGGGATGGGCAAACCAAGCGCAGCCAGAGCAGTTCGTTCCTCAGTCATGAGGTCCTCCCGCGCCGCGCCATCGTCCTAGCGATGGCGCGGGAAATCGGCAAGGTCAACGAGCAATCCATGCAGGAAGACGAGCGCCGCGTCGCTGAACGGTTCGCGCAATTTCGGCGTCGCCTACAGGCCATCACGGCGTTGGGCCTGTGTCTCAGCCTTGTCCTTGCCGGACTCACGGTTACTCACACGCTGCGCCTCGAGAGGGTCACCGACCTGCAATATCAGCAAAGCTTGCGCGTTCAAGCCGAACTGAAAGAGCTATCCGCCCGCCTGGTCGATGCCCAGGAATCCGAGCGCCGCGCCATTTCCATGGAACTCCACGACGAAGTCGGTCAATCCCTCAGCGCCCTGCTCATGGATGTCGACCGCCTGGCAGCCGCCTCCCGCCCCGCAACCCCCGCGCGTGAAAGCCTCGAAAAAATCAAGACGCAGGTGGAGAACACCGTCAACGTCATACGCAACATGTCCCTGTTGCTCCGCCCGTCGATGCTTGACGATCTCGGCCTGGTAGCCGCACTCGAATGGCAAGCCCGAGAAGTGACCAAGCGTACCGGCATGTTCGTCGATCTCGCGGAAGAAAATGTCTCCGACTCCTTGCCCGAAGAACACCGCACCTGCGTGTATCGTGTGGTTCAGGAAGCGCTGAACAATTGCTCCAAGCACGCGCATGCACGCCGGGTGCAGATTCTGTTGCTGCAACAGTCCGATCGGCTCATCCTCAATATTCACGACGACGGACGAGGCTTTGACGCCATCCGCGTTCGTGGGCTCGGGTTGCTGGGCATGTCCGAACGTGTCGCGCATCTGAACGGCACGTTGAAAATCGAATCCGAAGAGGGCCGGGGCACCGCGCTGCGCATCGAACTGCCTCTTGACGGCCAGCCATCGCCCGCACCCGAAGCCGATCGCGTAGCGTCTTAAGAATGAGAGATGAAAGATCCGTCTATGAAAAAAGTTCGCATCCTGTTGGCCGACGATCACACCGTAATGCGCGAGGGGCTGCGCGCCGCGCTCGAGCATCACCCCCCGTTTGAAGTGGTGGGTGAAGCCGCTGATGGTTCGCAGGCCACGAATCTCGCCGCGTCCCTTAGTCCCGACGTGGTGGTGATGGACATTGCCATGCCCAACCTTAACGGCGTTGAAGCCACGCGCCAGATGGTCAGTAAGCACCCGGCTATCTCCGTGGTAATTCTGAGCATGTATTCCGATGAGACCTATGTGATGCGCGCCCTGAAGGCCGGCGCTCGCGCCTACTTGCTCAAGGACTCCGCGTTCACCGATCTCATCCGCGCCATCGAGTCGGTCTCGCAGGGCAAATCCTACTTCAGCCCGAAGATCAGCCGCATACTCGCCGAAGACTACGTCCGCGCCCTTAAACAGAAGGGCTCCGTCGACAGCTATGAGCTGCTGACCGCCCGGGAGCGCGAGATTCTTCAACTGCTCGCGGAAGGCAGAAGCAACAAGGAAGTGGCCACCAAGCTCAACATCAGCCTGTATACCGTGGAAACGCATAGGGGCCGCATTCTGCAAAAGCTCAACCTCCACAGTGCCGCCGAGCTGGTCCTATATGCCGTCCGCAAAGGCATCATTTCGTGAATAACGGTCCCGAGCCGCTGCGCCCAATAGTCCTACCCCACTCAACCTAGGGAAGCAACGACTCGCCTGCCGGCATACTCGGCGTAGACCGTTGCCGTGGCCCGGCATCCCCAAAGTACTGTCTAGAGAGGATTGAGCTCCTCATCAGACTTTCCTAATCTCCCCTCTGCAAGTTGCACCACAACCTGTTCTCTACACTGTCCCACGAACCGTGGGCAGGGGGGCCCTATGTGGAAGTTTCCGGACATCCTGGTTCTGAGCTCCAGTGAAGCCATGCGCAACAGTTTGGCTGAAGCCTTGCGCCTTAGCGGAATGAATCCAATTCCCTGTGCGACGCTCACCGAAAGCAGCACCGTTCTCGCGCAAACCTCCGTCAGTGCCATTTTCTGCGACGACTGCCTGTGCGACGGCACTTACCGCGATCTTGTGGCGATGATCCGGGGTGAATTCCCAGAAATTCCAATCGTGGTGGTTTCTCCATTCGGAGACTGGAACGAATACCTGAAGGCTCTTGGTGCCGGCGCGTTCGATTACGTCGGTATCCCCTTCCGGCAGGGTGAAATCGAGCGCGTCGTCCAGAGCGCGCTGGTCGAGCATCTTCAGCGCAAGCTGGTCTCCGATGCGGAAAAAATGGCTCGGGCGTAGCCACCATGGCCTGTACTTCAAAGTTCGGCGCGCTCATACGGCCCGGCGAGGATAGTCACCGGCGCGCCCTCAAGTTAATCTCCTGGCGATCGGCACGGAAGCGCTTCCGCCGCGTCTTCCACAAACCCCGACACCGAGCAAGCGGCGGATACCCCGAGGCGCTATCGCCGGCGGTCGCGGCCCAAGCGGCCGCCGGCGAGCCGAGCCTCCGGCAGAATCGACCCAGGAGAAGATAGTCATGCCTCTCAACCTCAAATCCATGCGCATCGCGGGCGTCGCCTCCCTGGCGACTTTGTTCCTCGCCAGCGCTATTTCCGCGGCGGCGCCCGCGTATACGGGGAACAATTCGTCCACAGCGCGCGTCGACTCACACGAAAACCTTCGCTCCACGCAATTGTTAAAGGACCTACAGGTGGTCACGTCCGAGTTGCACCGCGACGCCGAAACCCTCGGCACATTCGCGACCCGCCCGCAGCTAAGCTGGCAGAGCCACGCCAGCTATCTGGCCGAGGTCCGCGATCAGATCAACGAGGCCGGCCAAGTCCTGAAGCAACTGCAGGACAAGATACATAAGGTCGAGCCCTGGCAGCAGGAAGCCATCAATCGCATCCATCCCGTGGCCCTCCAGCTAGCCGGTCATACCGAGGCCGCCATCCAACACCTGAACGAAAACCAGAACCTCCGCTTCGTACCGGAATACACTGATCGGCTAACGGCGATTGCCGATCATGCCTCGGACATGAAGGACACCATTGACAATTTTGTGGACTATGGAGCGACACAGACCAAGTTGCAAAAACTGGAGGTTGAACTCAACCTGTCCAGCTCCTGAGTTTGCGGTTAGTACAACCGTGGGGAACCCGACATTTTGGCTGCCGGAGGAAAAAACCGCTCGTCCGGCAGCCTCTCATGACGGAGAATGACGTGGTTCCCCTCCCTTTTCTCGTGTTACCTGTAGTGACGGATCTTTAGATTCTTGTTTCCTGTAGTGGCGGGACTTCAGACCCGTTCGGCCAAGCTAGCCCACGCCCGTGCGCACCTACACCCCTACACCCCTTCCGCTGCTACCCCCACTCTGCGATACTCCCTGATCGTTATTCCACCGGCCCAAATTACAGGGAGACCCAAACTCCATGGCTCAAGCCGTGACCAACTCCTCGGCGGTGTCCGCCGACCTCTCCGCAGGTCAAGACTATCGCCGCCCGCTCGCGATGGTCACCACGCTGTTCTTCATGTGGGGCTTTCTTACCAGCCTGAATGACATCCTGAGTCCTCACCTGAAGTCGATCTTCGATCTCAACTACGCGAAGGCCATGCTCATCCAATTCGCGTTCTTCACTTCCTATTTCGTCTTTTCTCTTCCGTCGGGAAAACTAATCGACGCGGTCGGCTACAAGAAAGCCATGGTTGCCGGCCTGTTCACCATGGGCATCGGGGCGCTGCTGTTCATTCCCGCCGCCAGCGCGCCGTCCTTCGCGCTGTTCTTGTCCGCGCTAATTGTACTCGCCGCCGGCATGACCATCCTGCAGGTTTCCGCGAATCCTTATGTTGCCGTCCTCGGACCCGAAAAGACCGCGGCCAGCCGGCTTAATCTCGCGCAGGCGTTCAATTCTCTGGGCACCACGATCGGACCCAAACTCGGCGGCTTGCTGATCCTGAGCAGCACGGTAGTCGGCGCCGAAGTGCTCCGCCAGATGTCCCCGGCGGACCTTCACGCCTATCGAGTGGAGCAGGCTTCGTCCGTCAAATTGCCGTATCTCATCTTCGCTCTGGCCCTGATGGCTCTCGGCGTCGCAATCGCGCTGTTCAAACTACCGCGTATCGCTTCGGTGGAGCAGCGTGATGCGGTTGCGCATGATTCCATCTGGCGGCATCCCGCGCTGGTTCTCGGCGCCGTCGGCATTTTCGTTTATGTCGGCGCGGAAGTTTCCATCGGAAGCTTTCTGGTGAATTATTTCAGTCAGGCGGATATCGGCAACATGTCCGAACGCGTCGCCGCCGGGTTTGTTTCTTTCTACTGGGGCGGCGCCATGGTGGGTCGCTTCATTGGTTCCGCGCTGCAGCAAAAAATTAGGCCCGGAAATGTCCTGGGCGTAGCCGCTATTCTGGCCGCCATCCTGGTCGCCGTTTCCATGCTCACCTTCGGCCACGTCGCCATGTGGACCATCATCGCTGTGGGCCTGTTCAACTCCGTGATGTTCCCGACCATTTTCACGCTGGCGATCGAAGGCCTCGGTCCGCTGACCGGAGACGGTTCCGGCTTGCTGGTAGCCGCTATCGTCGGTGGTGCAATCATTCCCGAACTCCAGGGCCTTCTCGCCGACCGCATCGGCATTCATCACGCCTTTTTCTTGCCGATCCTCTGCTACTTTTACATCGCCTTCTACGCTTTCGTCGGCTCCCGAAAAAAAACCGCTGCAGCTCATTGACAAATTCGCCCGCAGGTTTTAGCGGCGCCCCTCTGTCCCTTTGTTCTGGCCCCTTCAAAACTCCTTGCGCGCATTCTTCCCGATGTGGTACTTACCTTGGCTATAACTCTGTACAACCGTGCGCCAAGGTTCGCGCACCGGAAAGCCGGCTCCAGCGCAGATGAAAAAAGACCAATATCTGAGTCTGGCTCTGTTCGTCGCTTTCTCGTTTCTGGGTACCTACCTTCTTCACGATTCCCTTTACGACACCGGCCCTTACGCCGAAGGAGCTGTGATCGTCGGTGCCATGTTTTGGGCCTTGGCCCTGGCCGCCGTGGCATGGGCGGTGCGCCAGCATTTGATGAATAAGGCGCTTCGTCGCCATCTGCACCGGCGTCACATTTGATGTTGGCCTAGAACGTAGCATCAAAGAAAGAGGCAAACGCCGCAAATGGCGCCTGCCTCTTCGCTCTGCTCGCTCATTAGCTGACGGTCATTTGCTAACGATCATCGAATGGCGACGGTCACGCGATCCTGACTCGCTTGCCGCTTGGCCAAAATGCGCTCGCTCCTGGAAGGCTTCAGCACGGCGTAACGAAAGTGCAGCCCGGCTGTGCTAGGTGTAAATCCTGCACATAGTCAAAGCCGTCGCGATGCTCGATCTTCAGTTTGCTCGACTCCTTGCTCTGTTCGCTGTCGATCGTGGACCGGAAACTCGCGTATCGCCGGCTGGACCGTGCAGTTCGACGGTCATCCACACGGAATTGCCTCGCAATTCAAATGTGTAGCCGCCCGGCGGTAGTATGCTGGAATTCCAGTGCACCTCGTGCGGCAGCGTGAAATGTTCTTGCGCCAGCGTTCTCCAGTCTTGCGCCATCGCGGGAGTTGCGCCTGCCATCATGGAGGCCCACCCGATCACCTCTATCGCCAGCAAACGGCCGCAATGCGTTTTCATGGAAGACTCCTTGTTCACGAGTGATTCTGATTTTTGCGTGTCCTCGATTGCTTGAGGCACCCGCGGAAGAACCAGCTTTCACAAGTCCAAGCCTTCCGATCAGCGCATTAAAACCGCACAACCGGCATCAGCACCTGAGACTAAACGAGATACGTGCACATTAGACCGCTTGCGGAGATTTTCGCGCGGCTCCAAGGATTGAGAAAATCAATTCGATGCGGTCCACATCAGCACCCAACCCCAAACTGGAAGCAGCGGCGCATTCTGTCGCAGGACCTTTCACCATCAGCGTAAGTCACTCGATCCAACATTTCGAATCCGTAAGAATAAATTCGCGATTTCTTGAATTCTCAAATTCCCCCGGGCACTCTTGCATTCTTCTCGCCGGACCAGAGAACCGGGTACACACAGCCTCAGACATTTCCGATCTCCTTGTGGTATCGTCCTCGAGCCTTTTTTTTGGAGGATCGGATGGCGAAAGTTCGTGTCCTGTTGTCGCTGGGAATTCTCGCGGTATTTACTGCGGTTGCAATGCAAGCGGCCGCGGTACCTGAAGCCAAGATCGATACCGGCAAACTAAGAGGCAAGGCGGACGGCAATATCTCGGTATTTCTCGGCATTCCTTACGCCGCGCCTCCTGTGGGCAATCTTCGATGGAAGGCGCCTGCTCCGCCCGCGAAATGGTCCGGCGCGCGCGACGCCACGCAATTTGGCTCGCGATGCATGCAGGGTGCCATTTACTCCGACATGGTCTTCCGTGATCCCGGCATCAACGAGGATTGCCTCTATCTCAACGTTTGGACTTCAGGAAAAAAGGGCGCGAAGCTTCCAGTCATGGTCTGGATCTACGGTGGCGGCTTCGTCGCCGGCGCGACATCGGAACCCCGCCAGGAGGGCACGACTCTCGCAAAGCACGGGGTGGTCGTCGTCTCCATGAACTACCGCCTCGGCGTCTTCGGATTCTTCGTGCACCCCGACCTCATCGCCGAGTCCGGCCGCAATTCCGCGGGCAACTACGGCCTGCTCGATCAGGTCGCGGCACTCGAGTGGGTCAAGCGCAACATTTCCGCTTTCGGCGGCGATCCCAACAACGTGACCATTTTTGGTGAGAGCGCCGGCTCGTTTTCCGTCAGCGCGCTGATGGCCTCGCCACTGACCAAAGGCCTGTTCCATAAAGCGATTGGCGAAAGCGGCGCCGCGTTCTCTACCACTGGCTTGCGCTTTGAGCCCGCCGCCACCGTCGCTCCTCGTCATGCCAAATTCGCGGAGGAGTCCCTGGCCGCAAAAACGATTGCCGAAGCTCGCGCGGTTCCGGCGCAGAAAGTTCTGGACGCCGCCATGGACGCCAGCAAGGGCGGCACCTTCCGCTTCGGTCCGGACGTCGACGGCTACTTTTTACCGGAAGCAGTTCCCGCAATTTTCGCCGCCGGCAAGCAAAACGATGTTCCGCTCCTGGCAGGTTGGAACCACGACGAAGCCGAATTTACCGTCGAGAAGGATAAATCCCCCATTGCGAGCCTCAAGGAATACGCCACCAAGCATTTCGGAGACAAAGCCGACGAATTCCTCAAGCTTTATCCCGGCGACACTGACGAACAAGCTCTTCGTTCGCTAAAAGATGCCGCAGGCGATCAATTCATCGCCTTTTCCACCTGGCGCTGGCTGGAGGCGCAAAGGAAGACCGGAAAATCGCACACCTTCCGCTATCGGTTTGACCAGTCCCATCCTGCTGATCGCAAACGTCCCCCCGACGCCGGCGCCTATCATTCCGCGGAGATCGAATACGTCTTTGGCCAACTCGATCCAGAGAATTGGATCAGCTGGCGCCCCGAAGATCGCGACCTCACCGAAGCCATGCAGACCTACTGGTCGAACTTCGCCAAGGCCGGCGATCCGAACGGTCCCCCCAGCCTTTCGGGGGGTGCGAGCACATTGCCGCATTGGCCGGTTTACGACGGCGACAGCGGATACCTGGTGCTCCACCTGGACGCCCAAATCAAGGCCGAGAAGGATTCCCTGCGGGACCGCTACTTGTTCCTGGAAGCCCAAGCGCAAGCTAAACAAGCTAAATAGGAATGCAAGCCAGCAAAGAACAAGTCGTCGGGCGCTTCGGTCGCAGGGCCGCGCTGGAGCCAAGGAAATCCGCGACCGCCGACGACAAAGGTCTTTCGTTCAGGTGGTTGAAAATGGCTCGAGGCAGGCTGACAGCGCAATAAGTCCTTTGTACCCAAACACTTGCAGGAAATGGCCCCGTAAGCCCTTCATCTACAGCACATACGCAAGCACGCGGGTGCCACACCCACAGTTCCTACCACCAATGCAAAACCGTGTGGCCGATCATATAGCCCAGGCCGAAGACAGCTGACAAGACTACGCCTGACCACAGGAGCAACCCCACAAACGCCCAAGCCAGTTCCTTTTTGTCGCTTGTCGGGCCCGACAAGGCTCCGGGACGTGAGCCCTGCGATCCGTTCTGGCGCGGTTCTACGTCCATGAAGGTGACTCTGCCGATTCAAACGGGTGGGCGAGCACTTGCTGTTTTTGCGCCTGGATCAATTCCCAGGTTCTCTGCAGCAGCTCTTCAAATTCGTCGTCGGACAATTGGCGTTGTGCCAAGTGCGGCTGACTTACAGTTGCCATATTGCGGTCCCCCTTGGCCCTCAGCGCTTCGAGGCAAACTGGCGCAAAGAGCCGCCATAGGGAAAAGCAAGCGAATCGCCAGTCGCATCGAGCGGACAAGGCGTAGATCAATAGCGGTAACTATCAGAAAGCAAAGGCACGCTTGAGGGCCAGTCCAGCGTAGGCCGGTTCAAAAATATTTATCGTCTCCGATTAGTTACAGTACTAGGGGAACTTCGATTCCAAAAGGTAGCGAACTTTGGCACGTCGAGAGCGACAGGTCAGCGTTGTGCCCTCTTGCAACGGCTTCATGTGTATCCGGACGCGATTGGAACGGTCAGCTAGGCAACTACACGGTGGTGGTTTGAGGCGAACGCTTAACGTGGAGGTAGCGGCGCATGGCTGCTACTCCGTCGGCCGTGTTGGCACGGCCGTAGCCGATGCGAAAGCGGTCGGCCGGTGTAGCTCCCAAGTCGGACTTTTACACACTTCCCGGCAGTAGCAGGACTCCGGCGTTCTCGACCAGATCGGCCGCGAAAGCCTCCACGCCCTCGGATCCCAGATAACGCGGGAACCCGATGCTTCCCCCGTCTGGAGTGGACCACTCAAACAAGTGTGCGTGCTCTCGAAAGAAGGCCTCAAGGATTGGCAGGTTGCGGGCAATCAGAGAGCGGTTGCGAGCCAGGATCTGCTGGCGGGCCTTCAGCGCGATGGTCGTCAATAGTTCGCTGGGCGCTGGACTGCAAATCGAGGTGTAGTGCTTGACGCGCTCCATGCGTTGCAACAGGGAGACGTCTTTGCTCGCGATCCATCCGAGCCGCAGGCCCGGCAAGCCGTAGGCCTTGGACATTACCCCGAGAGACAAACCCTTTTTGTAGAGGTCGGCGACCTGCGGTAGCGTCATCTCCGGCCGGCGCTCCAACAGGCGATAGACTTCGTCGCTAAAAAGATAAATTCCACGCTCGTGGCAAATCGAGATCAGGGAGTCCAAGGTTTGCCGCGAAATCACTTTGCCTGTCGGATTGTGGGGGAAATTGATGCACATCACGCGGGTGGTGGGCCGGATTGCGTCGCGCACCTGATCCAGATCCAGTTCCCAGTTTCGCTGCGGGTCCAGCGCGATGCCGGTTGTAGGGCAGAGACTGAGCGGTACGGATTCCACCGACTGGTAGTTGGGTATGACGGTGATGGCGTGGTCGTCGGGACCCAGCAACGCGTGCATCGCGGCGAAAATGCCTTCCTGCGCGCCTACGAAAGTGAGGACTTGATCGGAAGTCACGCTGTCATACGTTGAGGCAATGGTCTCGCGCAGCGTTGGCGCACCCCAGGTTTCGGTATAACCGAGGTAAAGCTGGTCCCACGCGGCGCGATCGGACGCGTCAGCCATTTCCAACAGTTCGGACAGGGTGATGGACTGCATGTCCGAGGCGCACAGGTGATAGCGGGCGGTGAATTCCCACTTGCTGAGGAAAACCTCGAGAGCGAAAGGACGAAGCGGCTGCATGAGCAGAAGTATAGCTCAGCGGAGAGAAAGCAAAACGGCGCGTCCAATGTTGAGGACGCGCCATTTTGGTGTGGAAAGTTGTGTCTGGACCTTGCCGACTCGATTTAGAAGTCGAGGCGGAGGAAGACTTGGCCGGTGCGGCTGCCGCCGAAATCGGAGCCACGGGCTGCGGAGATGGTGCCGAAGCCCGGGCTAGCGATGTTCAGGTTGAAGTCTCCGTCCTTGTCGGACAGGTTCGGGTGATTCAATACGTTAGTGAAGCTGGCGCCGGCCTTCAGGTGAATGCGTTCAGTGAAGGCAAATTCCTTCGAGAGACCGGTCGAGAGGTTGACGACACCAGGTCCGGTGATCGAGCCGACATGAGCGTTGCCGAAGCGGCCGATCGGCAAGGGTCCGCCAGACGTACCTACGTTGCAAGCAGTGCCGGGAGCCCAACCGGAACCCCCCGGGCAGGTGAATGCAGCAGGATTGATCCAGGAATTCGCATTCTGGTTGCTGGGTACGGCGCTGACGCCGGAAACACGATCGGGAAATTGATCGCGGCCGTCGATCGTCCCGGAACCTGTGCCGGAGGGGTCGCCCCCGCCAAAGAACGGAGTCACGAAGGCGCCGCTTTGCAACAGGAAGATACTCGAGAGGCGCCAGCCGCCCAAAATCGTGTTGACCGGCGTGCTCCAGTTGCGGCCGAACGAGCGAGTGCGGCCAAAGGGCAGGTCGTACAGCGCAGTGGTGATCCAGCGGTGACGGCGGGTGCCGTAGACTTCGCCGTAGTCGAGGCTGCGATCGAAATAATAGGTGGCACGGGAGCCGCCGTTTTCATCGGCGAAGGCTTGCTGGTGGGCCTGATTGTCGGCGGTGTTCTTTGCCAGCGTGTAGGTGGAGTTGAAGGACAGGCCGTTACGGAAACGACGATTGGCCTCGAGCTGAAATGCGTTGTAGAGAGAATTGGCGCTGCTCGCGCGGTTGTTGATGATGCCCCAGTTGGGGAAAGGCCGATCAGTAAGAGGTCGATCGGTGGCGGCCACGGTGTCCGAGTAGCTCATGTCGTTGTAGCTGGGCGCCCAGACCAGGTGATTCACGCGCATGCCGATGTACGAACCGCGCAAGCTGACGCCACCCATGAACTCGTGGTCGACCGAAAGATTCCACTGATAGGCGAGCGGGTCGTGAAAGTGGATATCGTTAGCGGTGCCGAAATAATCGGTGCCGAATTGTGGCGAGCCATAGCCACTACCACCTGCAGTGATTGCTGGCCATTGATACGCCGGACCGGTTGCGGTCACTGAGTTGAGGAAATTCTGCGTGCCGGCTTGGAGCGTGCCAGTGAGCGCGTAGAAAATGGCGCCAAGAGTGGTGATGTTGTACATGCCTACGCCACCACGAATGGCGGTCTTGTCGTTGCTGAAAGGACGGTAAGCGAAGCCGAGTCGCGGCATGAAGCGCGTTTTGTCCGCGGTGCGCAAACCGGCCGGCAACCCTGCCTGACTGTTAGAGAGGACCGGAGCGCATGGAACACCATTGACCTCCGGACCTTGTGTTGAGCCGAGTGTCGGGCAGGCATTCATGCTGGCAAGGAAGTTTGGATTGAGGATGGAGGAAAAGCCGTCGGGATAGACGACGGCGCCGGAGCGGGCAACCGAAGGATCAAAGTTGCCGATGTTGCCGCCGGCATCGGTGTATCCGGGATGGAACTCGTAGCGCAGGCCGAGAGACAGCGTGAGGCGGGAGCTGAGCTGGAAAGTATCCTGGGCGAAGAAGTTGTAGTAGATGGAGCTGCCGTTGTTGTCCTGAGTGACGCTGTCAAGGAAGGTGTTGCTGGGAATGCCGAGCAGGAAATCGGCGAATTCGTTGCCGGTGAACAGGGCGGGCTGAAACTCAAACGTGCCGTAGTTGTCCGCACCTTCAAAGCTGAGCGGAGAAACCGACTGGATGTGGCGAATGTCGAGGCCGAACTTCATGGTGTGGCGGCCTTCGATCCAACTCACGGTGTCGGTGTACTCGTAAACATTGGATTTGTTGATGCCGCTAAGGCGATTGACGTTGAGGCTTTCGACGGTGTTGAAGTCGAGTTCGGGGATGCCGTTGAAGAAAAGATTGTTGTTGCCGATGGTATCGATACCCAGTCCCTGCGTAAAGCTTTTGCCGTCGAAGGGATTGGTAGTGCCGTTGTTGTTGCGCGTGAAGCCGAAACGAAATTCGTTGATCAGATTTGGCTTGATGCTGTAGCTGGCGGAGACAACGAACATGCGGTATTGGTCGATGAAATTCTTGGAAGGAACGAGCAGCTTGGTTGGTTGCGCCTGCGAGATATTTTTCCACGAATAACGGCCGAAGAATTGCCACTTCTTGCCGATGTACTGGTCTCCGCGAATGTCAAATTGGTTGGAGGTGTAGCTGTTGTCGACGTTGGCGATGTAGTTTTTGTCGCCGGTGAAGAGGTTGGGATCGCCGACATTCGGCAGCGGATACAGCGAGAGAAGCTCCTGCGATATCGCGCTCGTGCTGGGCAATTGATAGCCGTACGAGCCGCCATTAGGATTGTTGAGCGGCGCGACGTGGTTGCCTTCGCCATCGAATACATTTGAGAAATCACCGTTGCGCATCGCTTGCGTCGGGACGGTATTCTGAATCGTGGCACCAAGAGGAAATCGGAAGCCCTCGTAGGTGCCGTAGAAGAACGTGCGGTTGTGGCCGTTGTAAAGATGCGGAATCCAGACAGGGCCGCCGCCGCTGACGCCGAAGTCATTCCCGATCTTTTCCGGCTTCTCGGTCTGGCCGAAAGCAGTGGCGTCCAGAGCGCGATTCTGGTGATACCAGAACAACGAGCCGTGATAGTCGTTCGTGCCGCTCTTGGTGATAGAGGTAATCGCGCCGGGCTGACCAAACTCCGCGTTGTTGCCAACGCCGTCGACGCGAAGTTCAGTGATGGTTTCTGCGGAAGGCCATGCATCGGAAAGCGGATTATTGCTGCCAGAGTTCTGCGTCGTGATGCCGTCGACCGAAGTCTCCGACATAAATGGCAGACCGCCCTGAACGGAATATTTCCCATCACTATCGGGTTGAACACCGGGCAAGCTCTGGACGATCTTCAGAGGCGAAGTGCTGCCCGCGGCGCGATAGTTGGCGGGAAGGTCGAGTACGTTTTGCGAATCGAAGCTGGCAGTGATCGCAGGAGTCTCGGAGTTGATGGCATTGGCGACGTCGCTGACTTCCACGACTTCCGCGCGAGTGCCAACGGCGAGATTGAAGTCTTCGCGGATTTCTCCGCGCGAGAGAAGTTCGACGTCGGTGTGCGCTTCGGCTTTGAAGCCGTCTTTCTGCACCTCAATGCGATAATGGCCGGGCTTGAGGTCGGGCACAAGGAAATTGCCGAATTCGTTGGTGGTGACCAGGCGCGTCGCGCCTTCTTCCACGCTAGAGATTTTTACGTCGGCACCGGGAATCACACTGCCGGTGGAATCCTTAACCGTGCCTAGGATCGTGCCCTGCGTGGACTGCGCGCGTGCGGTCGTGACGGCGAGCGCAAGACAGCAGAGGCAAACGAAAATTCGGATGTGGCGGAGATAGCTCATCACAAAGACTCCTTTCGTGGAGTTTCCGTCTTGATCGAAGGCGCAGCCGAGACGAATGTTTCAAGGAAGCGGTGTGCACTTACACGCAGAGCAGCTTGTCGAACTGAAAGTTGCTCGTTCTAACAGGGTCCCGACACTCGAAAGGGCAAACGCCTTCGCGACGTGGGCGAAGTAGAACAGCCAAAAATGACTGTGTTGTGAATGCGCGGTAGGAGAAGGATTAAATGAGCTTTGTTTGGACAGAGAGAAACGCGAAGAGAAAAGCTTAACGCAGAGCGCAGGAAGAAGCGCATAGAGGTCACGGAGAGGTTTAGGCGAGATTTGATTTTGCTCGGTCACGGCGTGCGCCGTTTTTTTAGTGAGGAAGTACGTCGGCGATGGGTTTGCCGGCTTTGGTGACGTCGGCGGCGTAATCTTCGCCAAGGAACGCAGCTAGCGTGGCCGCAATTTGGCTTTGCGCGACCCCGGAAACGTTGGAACGCTCGCCCAAAGCCTGGGTGTCAGGGCCCAGAAATGCCATCCAGATGTATTTGGAGTCGGGGATCTTTGCGCCGTGGCTTTTCCAGTTACGCGGAGCTTTGCCACGGCCGTGGTCAGGAGAAAAAATCAGAGTTGTGTTGCCTTGATATTCGGGCAGGGATTGCGCGAGATCCCACAACGCTTTCAGATAGCCGTCAACGCGATGGGCGGAGTCGAGATAGTCGGTGTACTGGCCGCCGTGGGCCCAGTCGTCGGTTTCGCCGAGGGAAAGATAGAGGACACGGGGCTTGTTGGCTTTGATGTACTCGACTGCGGTGTAAAACGGAATGGCGTCGAAGGGTTCGTCGCCCCAGACGTGCGGAAATTCGGACTTGAGACTGTTGAGGAGGTCGAGTTTCGGCGTCACCGCAATGCTGGTGAATGGCTCGTAACCGGCGTTAGCGGTGATATGCGACCTGTCGGGATTAACCACCGCCGAAATCACATCCCAGGCTCCGAAGACCGCGATGTCACCCTGGAAGGACGGGCGATTCTTGAGCCATTCGAGGACGGTGACGTTGGGATTGGGAATCTTGTCGTTGCTGTTGATGCGGGCATCGTCGGGAAAACCGCAGAGTGTTTCGTTGTAGCCGGGATAGGAAAAAAACATGTGATTGGTAACGTAGGCGTCGGATTTTTTGTCGCGATTGCCAAAGATCTGGCCCTGCTTAGCGACGACGTGCCAGACAAAGGGCATGAGAGCTGCGCGGCGGGCTTGCGGATCGTCGCGCCAGTAGGCTTTTTTCAGTGCGGAGGGATCCTGAACTTTTCCGTTTTGCTTGTTCATCAGCGAGAGCTCGGCACCGTTGAACACTTCCTGCCAGCGCAGGCCGTCGGTCATCACAAAGATGACGTGCTGGGTTTTGTGGTCGGAGGAGACCTGGGCTTGAAGCGGCACAGCAGCAATCAATGAGAACAAAGCCAGCGACAGGATCAAATGACACAAGGAATTCACGGATTCACCTTGATATTCAGATGGCAAAGCGGAATCGAGCCCGCCAAGCACACTATCAGAGTCGAGTGCGCGGGGATAACCAATCTCCACAAAGCGATTCGACCGAGGATCTGGAGAGGAGGATTTCACAGAAATGATTCGGAAAGATTGCGGAAGTGTTACGGAAAGAAGAAGTCCTGCCGACGACGATGATCACCGAGCTGTCGTGGGTGCCGGCGTTTAGGTAAGTGGCAGGGCGCGCCGCTCCGGCGTCAGGACAAGCTAAAGCGACGCCCCTACATTTTCGGAGGTGTCGTAAACGCGATTGGCCGGGCGGAGGTGATGCCTTTGCCTTCGGTGATGCTGATGAATTGATTGGGTTGGATGTTGGCAATAGATTCCTTGTGACCGTTAGGCCAGGCGATTTCAAGACTGACGATTTTTCCGGCTTCCGGCTTGCCCAGTCCGAAGGTCAGCGGCAGTTCGCTCTGAGACAAATAGCTCGAGCCGGTCTTGACCATGGCCGTGAGATGCGCGCCTTTGTTGGTTTTCATCGCAATTTTCGCGCCGATGGCGTCACGATTCGATTTTGCAGCGACATTTCCGACGGCTCTGACGCGCAGCATATCGTTCTGATTGCCGTTGTCGTTGCGCAACAGACGAGCCGGACCATTGTTCACGCTAATGGCCAAGTCCAGATCGCCATCGTTGTCGTAGTCGGCATAAGCGGCGCCGCGAGCAACCACCGCCTTTGGCAGCGCGCGCCCGAGTTTTCCGGAAACGTCTTCAAACTTATTGCCGCCTTTATTGCGATAGATGCCCGCGGGCTGCGCATATTTTACCGTCGGCTGCACAACGCTGATGTCGTCGGACACGTGACCGTTCGCGGCAAAGACGTCGAGCAAACCGTCCAGATCGTAGTCGAAGAAAAACGCACCGAAGGTCAGCGCCGGGCTGGTCATCTGACCCAGGCCTGAAGCAGGCGCGGCGTCGGTGAACAGGCCGGTACCGTCGGCGCGATACAGCGCCATGCTCTCATTGGTGAAATTGCCGATCACGATGCTTTGGCGCCCGGATTGATCATAGTCGCCCGCATCGGTGCCCATTCCGGCTCGTACTCGGCCGGATTCACTCAGCGCCACTCCGGCGAGAATAGCCACATCCGTGAAGGTGCCGTTGTGATTGTTGCGGTACAGCTTGTTCGCTTCAGTGTCGTTGGAAACGAACAAGTCCAGCCAGGCATCGTTGTCGTAGTCGATCAGCGCTGCGCCGAGTGATTTGCAGGTGGGATCGTATAGCCCGGCGCGCTTGGTGACATTCTCAAATGTGCCATCGCCCTTGTTGTGGAAGAGCGTTGCGCTCTCACCCTTGTAGGTTTGCGGCGTGCAGTAGGATTTGTTTTTGTTGTCGAGCGTGCAGTATTGATCTTTTTCGATGGACCATTCGATGTAGTGGGTGACGAAAAGGTCAAGCTTGCCATCGTTGTCGTAATCGAACCAGACGGCGCTGGCGGAGAAGCCCGCGTCGGCCACTCCGGCTTTCGAGGTGACGTCAGCGAATTTGCCGTTGCCCAGATTGCGGTAAAGATGATTGGAGCCGACGGTGGTGAGGTAGAGATCGTCGAAGCCGTCGTTGTCGTAGTCGCCGACGGCACAGCCGAGGCCGTAGGTTTCCACCGCGAGTCCGGCTTGTTTGGTGACGTCGGTGAACGTGCCGTCGTGATTATTGTGATACAGCGCGGGCAACGATTTCTCGCCGGAACCGTGCCCGGGCCAGTTCATGGAGTTCACGAAAAAAATGTCTTGCCAGCCGTCGTTGTCGTAGTCGATGAAACACACGCCGCTCCCCATGGTTTCGGGGAGATATTTTTTGCCGAAGGCGCCGGTGTTGTGCTTGAAGCGAATGCCAGACTGCGCCGTAACATCGGTGAATTCGATGGGGCCAGCGGGCCGCGAGGCTTCGGCGGCGGTGCTGGTGCTACCGGTCGTTGTCGCCGCCGCGGAGGGAATTGGTGACGGCGATTCCGGCGGCCCTGGCACGGCCGGTGGAGCTGGTACCGCGACTTTTGCGGGCGATGGCACTTCGGGCGGCTTCGGCGGCGGCTGGTTGCAGCTAATGGTGAAGCACGATGCAGCGATCAGCAGACAGATCGAGAGGTTGCGTTTGTCGATCAATAAGGCAAGTCCCTTATTTTCGCGCATCAGACCGGTGCAACGACCGTGGTCGGCCGGCGCGATTCGAAGCAGATGTCGATGAGCATCGCCGTCGGACCAACCAGGAAAAGCGCGTAGAACGGCGCATATACCACCTGATTGAGCCGCAGGATCATTTCCACAACTGCTACGAGGAATACGACGACGCACTGCCAGAATTTCTTGCGCACGGTGGTCTTGGGATCGGTCACCATGAAAAAGATGAAGAGCTGATACATCGGGCCGGTGAGCGGCGCAATTTCGGATTGCCATGGGCTGCCGGTGATCCAACTGCGCATAAACGCGAAGGCGATGAATGAGGTGACGTATGTGGCGGTGATGTGGAAGCGGCGGACCCGGTAGATGATCACGGAGCCGAGACACCAGATCACGATCATGGGCAGTAGGTAGTTGCCCCACTGGATACTCAATGTGGCGACCGTTTCAGGCGCAAGGAAGAGCAGCACGGAAATACCGAAGTTCGAAGGATTCCACATGTGGCGGCCCTTCACGCGCAGGACATACTTCGACATGATCGAAACGACCGCGCAAAGCAAATAGGGCCACACGGCCGGAGAGCGCACCAGGATGCCCACGCTGATCCCGCTGATGTACGCGCTGGCGAGATTCGGGAATTTGCCGGTGAAGATGCGGCCGAGAATCAGCTCGGCGAGCAGGGCGGCGACAATGGCGATGCCGGTCTTTTTGTAGCTCTCGAGAATCCCGAACGAGAGATGGCCGGCCAGCAATATGCAGGTAATAAACGCGGGAGCGAGATAGCGATTTTCAGGGCTGAAAAATCGCTTCCACGAAGCCTGCGGCACCGACGGAGGCGGCGCGGACATCACGCCAGCGGCTGCGTCACTCATGCGGGCTCCTTGATTTTGTGAAGTTGCACGGCGGCGGGCTTGTCGATGGTTTGCGTTTTCCCGGAGGGCCAACGGATCACGGCTTTTTCGATTTGCGGGAATTTGCCGAGTCCGAAATGCAGGCGACGCTGATTCTGCGCGGCGAAGCCCGTGCCGCCGGATACTTCCTGAATCTGATGCTGGCCGTTCCAGAACAGCGTAACTTGCGCGCCGATCGCGCTGCGATTGCTCGCGGTGCCTTCCAGTTCAAACTCGATCCACTGATTTTCCGGCGTGACATTATTTTTGTAGATCAGCAGGGGGCCGCGCTCATTCGCCACGACGACATCGAGCACTCCGCGATTCCACAGGTCGGCCACCGCCACGGAACGGCCGTCGTAGGTGTCGGTTATCCCGACGGCTTGCGCGACGTTCACGAATTTCCCGGCGCCATCGTTCAGCCACAGCCGCTTGGGCTGGTAGCCCGAAAGGCTACGACCTTCCATTGCCGGCCAGTTTTTGGCGTCGTTGATGATCATGCTGTGGCCGCCGGCGATTTTCGAAAAGTCATACCAGTAACTTTTGTTGCGATCGAGCGAGACGTAGCCGTTGGTGAGATAGAGATCGAGCGTACCGTCGTTGTTGAAGTCGCCGAACTGCGCGCCGAAACTCCATCCGCCGATTTCGACACCCAGGTCGCGCGCCAGGTTCTCATACTTGATTCCGTCGCCCGACGTACCTTCTTTCGGCACCCACAGATTATTCCCTTGGATCAGCACGCCTTCTTCGGAAATGTTTGAGACATACACGGCGTAGCGGCCCTGATTGAAAATGTCGCCGACCGCCGCGTTCATTCCGCTCTTGGGTGCGAAGCCTACGCCGGTTTGCTCGCCCACCTCGCGAAAGCGCTTGCCGTCATTGAAGTAAAGTTCCGAGATGCCGTAGTCGTTGGCGACGAAAAGATCCTGGCGGCCAGTGCCGCGAAGATCCGCCGCGGATGCCGCCAGCGTCCAGCGATGGCTGTTGATGCCGACTTTCTCGGCCACTTCTTCAAATTTGCCGCCGCCAAGATTGTGGAACAAGTATTTGCGACCGCCGTTTTTAGCGTATTCGAAACTATCCGGCATCATGCGGGTGTTCGCGAGATGCCACAGGTCGACGTCTTCCGAGTAATAGCCGCCGATGAAAAAATCGAGCAGCCCGTCGCCGTCGTAGTCAAACCACAACGCGGTGTTGGCGTTGACCCACCGCGGAAGGCCGACTTGATCGGTTACGCGCGTGAAGCCGTGTCCCGCGTCGTTGTGGTAGAGCTCGGGGCGCCCCCACTTCACCAGGAGCAAATCTTCGTAGCCGTCGTTGTCGTAATCGCCCCAAACCGCGCACATCGAGACGCCAACGCCGGGTTGGTTGACGTTGGCCACGCCCATGTCTTCCGCGACATCTTTGAAGGTGCCGTCGTGCATGTTCCGATACAGCGCGTTCTTGCTTCCTTCGCCGCTGTTGGTGACGTAGATGTCAGGCCAGCCATCACGGTCAAAATCCACAATGGAAACGGACGCACCCATTGAGGCGACCTGCGGCATGATGTGGTTCAACCTGGCGTCCAGCGTAGGCGCCTGATGAACGAAATTCGCTCCGGCAGCTTTAGAAACTTCCTCAAAATAGAACCCATGACGGCCCAGCGCGGTTTGTGCGTCCAGAATTGATTTCGCCGCGCCCCGCCGGGCTTCGAATCGCCTTATCACCATAGGCGAAAGCACCAGCGCCCCGAAAATCACGCCCAACACGATTCTCGGAATTGGACTTCGCGGCACTAGTTTCCGCCTCTGCGCAGCGAATTCTGGAAGACGTCCGGAGTCACGTAGCGCGTGTGATAGTTCAGCCAGTCCTCAGGATGATGCTTGTAAACCCACTCATCTTCGAGCCGGCCGGGCCGGTCGTTGTATTCCGACTTGGCGTGATACGGCAGCGGCAGAACGGTCTTTGAAAAGGTGGAGTTGAAGTCGCCGTCCTTGATCCAGCCGTCACCCAGTAGAACGTAGTCGCGCAGCCAGCCCGCAACAGGAACGGGTTGCTCGGGATAGCGCATCGACATCTCATCACCGGAATCGACGATCACGTAGCGGTCGTCCACTTTGGTCAGCAATTCGCGGACATCACCGTAGCGCGTGTAGTAACCGATCAGATCGCGCCACTGTTGTTTCGAACTCATCAATTTGTCGTAGTCGGGCACTTCCGGCGCGGGCGCGTTGGGGTCCGGCCGATTGATCATGGAGTAGCCACGATAGTGGAGGTCGGCAACGGTGGGGTCGAGGCGTTTCGTCTTTACCGCAGCGACGACCTCCTTAGAAGCGCCTTTCGCCCAGGTGATACAGTCCCAATAAATTTCCAGATTCGTGCGCAGGCGAACGCGGCGCGGCACACCCACGGGAAAAATGTCGGTGAGGTTGAAGAGTACGGTTTTCTTGCGGCCCGCGGGGAACCCAAGGTTCGACTGCGCGACCTTCCAGCCGCCGTGTCCGTCGGGCACTTCCACGCTCATCCCGTGCGCCTTCCAGCGACTTCCTTGCGTAATGGCCACATTCAAGGACGATTCCGTATCGTGAATCGAGCCTTGCCCGATAAGATAGAGCGGTCCACTCTTCGGCGCATCGTCGCCAAGATCAACTTCCAGGTAATGATCGCGCGTCAGCCCCTGGAACTGGCCCTGCCCGAAAGAGCTAAGCGCCCTTTGATCCAGCTTGTTCACCAGTTCGGTGACGTCCTGCCCGAGATCATCGGTCGCGCGCGCAATGGCATGCGGCGTTTCGACCACCGTAAAGCCCGGCTTCTGCGGTGGAATCACAAATCGCTCATCCACGAAAATCTCCGTGCCCGCAGGATGATCCACGGTCATCAGGCCGATGTAGTCGTAGTAGTAGACCTCCCAAAGCTCCGCCGTAATTCGCAAATCGTAGTAACCGTCATGCGGCACCAGCTGATCGCGGCCAATCTTGTACCACTCCACGGTTGTCGCCACGCTCGCTGTTCCTATGGTGTTGATGCGCAGCCCGATCGCCGATCCCCACGGTACCGCATCCTTTAGAAACTCCATGTGCTTCCCGTTGTAGGCGAAAAGGAATGGGCAGCTCGCTTTCAACCGCTGCTCGGTCACCACTTCCTGGTCCGCCTTCACTTCAAATTCCGCGCGGACTGTTCCGTTCGGCCACACCACGCGCACCACTTCCGTACTGGTCTGATTTCCCAATCCAAAATGAAGCTGCGGCCCGGTAATCGGTTGCTTCTGAACCAGCAAGCCCGAACGAATTTCGATTTCACCGCCTACGCCAAACGGATTGATGCGTTGATCGCCGACGGCTTGCTTGGCGTGCGGCCGCACCACCTGCCAGTGATAGTTTTTTGATCCATGATTCGCGGCGCGCAACGGCTGCCCGTCCGCGCCCAACCCGACGAGGTCCAATCGCCCGTCGCCGGTCAAATCCGCAACGTCCTGCACGATCGCAGGCAGGCTCGCATGTTCCAGCAACCCGAAAGCGCTCTTTTCGTCAGCCAGCCAAATCATCGGCACCGCGGCGGTTTTGCTCGAGCCGGCTGCTTCTCCGACCGGCGTCAAAATCAAGTCGAGCCCGCCGTTATTGTCCAAATCCGCGACCAGCAAGCGCACATCGCCAGCCAGTGCTTTCGCGCTGTTCGGAACTCTCGCGATCTCCGTCGCCGACCAGCCCTTTACATCCGAGAATGACACTCGGACGATCGCTCCGTCGCTTTGCACTGCCAAAACATCCAGAACTCCATCGTTATCGGTGTCCGCAACATTGATCGCCTTCACCGTCTGTAGATTCCCCGGCAGCGCTACCTCGCGAAACTGGCCCTGCCGTTCGTTGTGAAAAATATGTAGCTTCCCCGCTCCATCGATTACCGCAGCATCGGCATTTCCATCGGCATCGAAATCCGCCCACGCGAATCCGCGGACTCCCAAAATTCCGGTGAATGGATGAATGGGCAAGAACGTTCCGTCTCCATTGTTGCGAAGTACCAGGAGTTCCCCCGTCCGTGCGCCGAGGACAATATCGAGATCGCCGTCCGCCTCAATGTCCACAGCCCACGCCCCCGTATAAGTGGCGCCCGTCACCGCCCTCGGCAATTTCGCCTGCGCAGTTACATCCGTAAATTTCTTCGGATCATCCTGGCGCATCAAGCGCACGCCGCCGGCGCCGGCCAGCACCAGGTCGGTTTTGAAATCGTAATTGAAGTCCACCTGCAGCACGCCTTCAGGCTGCGGCGGCACTGCTGCGGATCCACCCGGGAACGGCATCGTCGCGCCACTGGCCAACTGAACCTCGTGCCCATTTGCCTTAGCTACCACTGGCGCGCCTTCACTGCCCAGCGCAATCGCTCCAACCCAATTCCATCGTAGCGCGCGGGTCTCGACTCCAGCCATGGGGGCTGCTGAAAATGTCAGGCTGGTGTCCGCTGGCGCCGGCGCAAAGACAGGCGACTCCATCCTCACGAATCGCGTGAACGGCTCCGCTTCCTCGCCCGGCGCAGCCTTCAATGCCGCCAGGCTTTCGCGGAATTCCGGTACGCGCATCAGAACGTTTCGCAGAAAGATCGTTCGGGTCGCAGCCGCCCGTGGATCGGACCCCGCCGCCGCGGCCTGCAGCGCCGTCAATTGCTGCCGCACTTCCGCCGGCCAACCAGCCGAGCGCGCGCTGATTTTCTCCACCGCCGACTGCAGCGTCGCCGCTTCTCCGCGCTTCGCCGCCACTCGCGCCAGTTCCAGCCAGGCCGCCTGATTGTCTGGTTGCGCCGCCAGAATTTTCTGGATCAATTCCTGAAACTCTGTATCCGCGCTTGGACCACCTTGCCGCTCCACCTCTTCGGCCAGGTGATATGCGGCGCGATAATTTCCTGGATTGAGTTCCGTCGCTTTCCGCCACGCCGCGATCGCTTCGGCCGAACGTCCGCGCGCGCTCTCCAGCACTCCAATCAAGTCGTACATATGGTCATTCTGCGGAGCCAGCGATCGTGCTCGCTCGAGTCTCTGCGCCGCCACATCCAGGTTGCGTTGTCGCAGCGCCAGTACGCCCCAATTCGCCCAGCCCGCGGGCTCCCCTGGAACGAGTTGCGTCACCTGCGCCAGCTTCGCGTCCGCGTGCACATCATCGCCGACCTGCAGCGCCGCCAGCCCCACGTAAAAAGCCGACACCACCTGGTCGTACATCTTCGACGAACGGACGGGAAGCTTTTCCGATCCGCATCCGGTAAACGCGATCGCCAACCCGCCAACCAGAGCGAGTGAAATCAAACAACGCAACGGCGTGCCGACCTTGCGTGAAGCGCTCTGACGAGACACACGAAGCCCAGCCGCTGGTGATCTTCTCGTTTTCATAGATGAGCTAAAATATACACAATCGTCCAAGGCATTCCTAATCTTGTGTTTTCGAGTGCGCGGGGCTTTCGCGGCCGTGAATATCAGATGTTTTCTTGTATTCCAGCTTCTTGTAACCCAGCTTTCGTGCGATCCCTCGAAACCACAAGAGTCCGACGCCCAGAAACGGCAACGCGTACAGCAGCAAATCCCAGCGCCCAAATCCGGCGGGCGTTGCCTCGACCTGTGCCATGGCTTCCGCATTTCCTGCGCTGCTCTCCAGGATCAGCCGCACCTGCCACATCTCATCCTGATCGAATTGCACTTCGCTTTTAAACTGCACCTGATCGCGCGATTTCTCAGGCCACGACTTGTACACCATCTCCGGGAGCCGCTTGCTCACCGGCTGCACTCCAATCTCAAATTTCAAATCACTCGGCACTGTTCCGCCCGGCGGCGGATCGACCATGATCCAGAACGTCCCGGTCCCCAAATCCGGGTGCGTCCACAGAGAAATCACGCAAGGCCCCACGCGCTGGTCCGTAATGATTGGAAAAGGCGGCCCGTTGTGTGCCCTCGCTGGCAAACAAGACACCAGCAGAATGCTCACCGCCGCCGCAACTTTTGCCGCCACTTGCCTTCTTCCCACGTTATCCACCCAGAAACGTCGCTCGCATTTCCATGGGCTGAAACATCAACCAGACCGACGCCGCCCAAACAAGCGTGCAGACTGTCGCCCACGGCACAAACGCCCGCATCGGCCGCGCCTCGCAATCTTCCGATGCCAATCGATAGGTCAGCAGTAAAGAGCCTGCAAATCCCAGCAACAAGAATCCCAACTCGATGGGCTGCACAAATCGCGTTGGGATTCCCGTCCAAGTCCACAACGGTGTCCCCAGCCATTGCCGTCCTAAATCGGCCGCCGCGCTCTGCGTCACCGGGATGAACGTGAGAATCCCCGTAAGGAAATGAAATCCGTAATGCGCCAGCCACATCCCGAAGCCCAGTGGCACCAGTGCGTAACTGTAGCGCACCGCCAGCGGCACCAGGGCACGCGGGCTGCCCTGCAGCGCGCGCGTTGACCACGCCGCCAGCCCCAGCAGCAAAATTGGCTCGGCCACTAGAACAAACGCAAAAATCAGCCCAAGCACCGGCGCTTCATGACTTACGTGTAGCATCTTGCTTAGCCAATCTTCGACCGCGTAGATCGGACTGACCATCCCGAATGCATTTAGAAGTGCCCCAAAACTAAAAACGGTCACCAGGGCCGCCAGGTCTTTGTGTCGCGAGAAGTGGCCCACTCCCGATCGCAGCGGATCGACCATCAACTCCGCCGCCGGAAGCCGGCTGGTGATTCCGACATTGTCATGCGGGCACGCGTGAACGCAATCCAGGCAAAACGTGCAGTCCACGTTGCCGACCTTCAGCGGCTGAAACAACGCCAGCTCGCACCCCCGCTGAAGCACCACCAGCTGCGACCCGGCAGCCACGTTCTTGCGCACCCCTCGAATGCAATCTTTCGTCCGGCAATGCGTGCAAACCCCCTGATCGCGCACCTGCACTTCCAACGGCGACAAAGTCGAAGCGATGAAGTTAAATTGTCCAATGGGACAAACAAACTTGCAGAACGATGCGTGCTTGAAAACTCCATCTACAACCAGCACGGCTAGGAAGTAGCCGAGTATTAGCCAAGCCGTCCACCAGGGGGACGCCCACAAATCAAACAGCTCATACGCAAACAGCACGGTCGCGAAAAGCCCTACGGCCATCCACTTGTTCCGCAAGGCCTGCGGCCAATTCAGCCACGGCCGCAGAAATTTCCGCGCCGCATTCCGCACCAACATGAAAGGGCATGCCAGGCAGAAGAAATTCCCCGCTGCTAGAATCACCAGCACGAGCGCCCCGCGAAAATGCACCCATGTCAGCACCGTCGCCAGATTTTTTGGCGCCAGCGTCGGCCCGAAAAGGCCGTGCAGGACCATCACCACGCTCAGAATCAAAAAAGGAATTTGCAGTACCGTCCGCGAGTGCCGCCAACGCAGGAACGGTCCGACGACCGGAGCCCGCAACAAGTCGAAGTGCGATGTCTCCGCGGAGCCCACCGTCGAATTGGAGTTTGCGTTGGACAACGTGCTAGCTATCCCGGACGTTCCCGACGTTGATCCGCCGCTCGATTTTTTGGCCGTCCGGCAAAGTGATATACACCAGCAAAACCCAGTCGCCGGCCATCGTGAATGTAACGCTGCCCTGATAGCGGCCTGCTGCGATTTCTTTTGCTTCGCCGAACGCCGGACTCATGCCCGGATGCGACATGTCCGCCTCCAGCGTAATGCGCGCCCCGGAGATCGCGCTCTCTCCGCCATCCACGAGTTTCAGAGTTACGGTCGCGGCACCCACGCGAACCGGTTGCGGCGCGATGTGACTCTCGATCGCAATGCCGGACGAGCGGCGCGCGGACGGCGCGGTGCAACCACCTGCAAAAGCAAAAGCGGCACTGCTGGTCGCCACTATAATCCCGGCGACCAAAGTGCCGCTCCGGCAGATTGCGTAAGAACTACGCGGAGGCTTGCGCTGGCGCAGGATCTCTGCGCCACTCGCAGGTGCAAACGGCATGACCCTGTTCTCCGACCGGCGGGAACATATGGTAGTACATGCCGATCACCATGGGGATGAACACCACTGAGTTATAGAAGAGGTGGAGCTCCACGCGCGGGAAAAACAGCTGTAACACGCTGAACGGCACTGGCTTGCCCCAAAAATTGTAGTGAATCGTTGCCTGCGTGATCAGCAGCAGATGTTCGATGTGATGCCAGAACTGGATCACCAGCGCCACGGTCCACCATTTGCGGCCGGTTCCCGTGAATCCCTTCCGCAAAATCCAGATCCCCACCAGCATCACCAGCGCATAGCCGTAATGCAGCACTTCCGATTTGACCAGCCACGGATAAAAAAGACCGAGCATGCCGTTCGCCTTCGGCCGCGGCCATCCCATCACATAAATCTGATAAGCCTGAAAGAGGTGCTCGCCCCAATGAATCAGCACGATGGCCATGAAGATCTGCAGCGCGCGTTCATGCCACTTGGTATTCAGTTTCTCGTAAAAACTGGGGCCGGCTTCCGAGGAGAGGTGAGCGCTATGTATCGTAGGGGTCGAAACGGCCATGATTTACGCCTCCGAGACACTAAAAATTGCGGAAAACCACAAATCGGAATTGCCGAAACATCCCACAGCGAGCGTATTCGCAGCAATAGTAGTTTCATACTAGGCGTCTCAATTCATTCCGTCTATGGATCTTGCCACAGCTCGAAGACCGTCCGGCAACGCCCGCAGCCCCGCTCTTCACCTAAATAGGCTATTGACGCCTTACTGAGCCACGACCAAGATATCGCCACTTGGGAAGCACTGCGGTCGGACGCCTTCGCTTCCACTGAATTTCATTTCATGCCGGGAGGCTACCAGCACATGTCAGAATCTCAGGTCATCGCCAACCAGAAGCGCATCCTTGCCAATCAGAAGACCATTATGGCCAATCAGTCCCAAATCAAGGCCAATCAGGAAACCATCAAGCGCAACCAGGCGACCATCCTGAAGAATCAGGGCAGCCTGAAGATGATTATCAGCAATCAGAAGCGCATTCTCGCCGCCGTCGGGAAGTAGCGTCCGTCCGGCCGTAAACCCACGAGAGCGTCAGTGACGGCTTGAATCAATTGGATAGTATATTTGCGTTATTGCCCTCTCCTTTTCGCATACTAAAATCTCGCCCAACGAATTTGTTCCGTAACCTTTATCCAACAGCTCGAGGGCTGTCGATGGGGAGTTCGCGTTCCGCCTTGTTCGTATGTCTTTGCGATGTGGCTAAAGCGGAGCCAGGGTCCCAATACGCAATCTGATTTGGAGGCCTCGTTGAAAATTCTCTTGACGTGTTTCCTGCTGTTGGTTGCCGCCCTGCCGGCACTGGCGCAAGATCCTCCGCCGATCGAACTCGGCAACGTCACCTTCTCCGGCAGCATTCGCGAGCGTTACGAAGTCTGGGATTGGTTCCAGTCTCCCGGCAACACGCAGAATCTTTATGGCTACTCCGGCACGGTCATCCGCTTCGGTTTTTCCCAGAAAAGGGAACATTTCGACTGGAACATCGAATTTGAGGCCCCTTTACTCCTGGGCATTCCCGATCGCGCCGTGCGTCCTGCGCCTCAAGGCCAACTCGGTCTTGGCGCCGCCTACTTCGCCGCAAACGACGGTGCCACCAATACCGGTTTCATCTTCCTCAAGCAGGGCTTCCTCCGCTACAAATCCGGCAACTCCAGCTTCCGCCTCGGCCGTTTCGAGTTCACCGACGGCAGCGAAGCAAAGCCCAAGGATCCGACGCTCGCTACGCTGAAGCAAACTCGCATCTCACAGCGTCTGATTGGCGATTTCGGTTTCTCTGACGTCCTGCGCAGCATGGATGGCGTGCAGTATCTCTATGCCGGCGGCCCGTGGACCTTCACCGCCGTGAGTGCCATTCCCACGCGCGGTGTATTTCAGGTCGACGGCTGGGGCTGGACCAAAGCTCCGGTCACCTATGTCGGGCTCACCCGCCAGGTTGATTTCAGCAAGACCAGTCACGCGGAGTGGCGCGTCTTCGGCATCTACTATAACGACCAGCGCTTCATCGTCGCCACTGACAATCGCCCCGCTCCGGTTCGCACCGCCGACAGCAAAAACCTCAGCATCGGAACCTTCGGTGGGCATTTCATCTTCGACACCGTCACCGACTCGGGCACGTACGATGTAGTCAGCTGGGGAGCGTTGCAAGTCGGCTCTTGGGGCTCGCTCGACCAGCGATCCGGCGCGTTCGCCGCCGAAGCTGGCTGGCAGCCAAAGTTCGCCCCGCGCGTTAAGCCTTGGATTCGCGGCGGCTATTTCTACTCCAGCGGCGACGGTAATGCCGCCGACGGAACCCACGGAACTTTCTTTTCTGTGCTGCCCACGCCGCGTACCTACGCGCGCTTCCCGTTCTTCAATGCCATGAACAGTCGCGATGCCTTCGGCGAGTTCATCATTCGTCCAAAGAAGGGCCTCACCCTGCGCAGCGATATTCACGGACTCTGGCTTTCTTCCGGCCAGGACCTCTGGTACAGCGGCGGCGGCGCCTTCCAGCCTTGGACCTTCGGCTTCAACGGCCGCCCATCCGGCGGCAACACCAAGCTCGCCAATCTCTACGACATCAGCGCTGACTATGCCTGGAAGCACGGCCTAGCGATCGGCCTCTACTTCGGCTACGCCCAAGGCGGCCAAGTCATAAAATCCATCTACCCGACAAACGCCAACGGCGCTCTGGGCTTCACCGAACTCAACTACCGCTTCTAAATGTGGCGGTGGGTACTTTAGACCCGTCAGCGGTTTTGGTTATGACAAGCGCGGATGCCGCAGCCTTGCGCATTCAAGGGTGCGAGTTTAGATCCCACTCCAAGCACCGCCTGTCATTATCAAGCACCACCCGTCAATCCCGACGGAAGCAGCCGGCTTTCTCCCGCGCGCGTTTTCTGCGCGCCAGCTCCGGAGCGGAAGGACCCTGGCTAGCTCTGCACGAATAGCACGCTAGCGCCCCGCGGCCCTCTCCAACTCCGCCAGGTCAATCTTCTTCATCTCCATCATCGCCTGCATTGCCTTGGGATTTTTCACCAGTTCCGGCAATCGCGCCGGCACGATCTGCCAGGAAAGCCCGAACTTATCCTTCAGCCATCCGCACTGGCTCTCGGCTCCCCCCGCCGTCAGCTTTGCCCAGTATTCATCCACTTCCGCCTGGGAATCGCAGAGCACCACAAACGACACGGCCTCCGTGAATTTGAATGTCGGCCCGCCATTCAATGCGGTGAACTTCTGCCCATCCAATTCGAACGTCACCGTTAGCACCTTGCCTTTCGGCCCAGCCACGCTGTCGGCGGGAACTCCCATCACATCCAGCCGCCGCGAATTCTTGAACACGCTGACGTAGAAATCTGCCGCCTCTTCCGCCTGCGAGTCAAACCACAAGAACGGCGTAATCCGCGGATACTTTTCCAAAGCGCCCATAAATTCACCCAACCTTCACCACTAAGATTTGCCACCATTATTCAAGCCCGCTCCGCCAGCCGGGAAACCGGGTCGTGACCGGTCAACCATCCTTTGTTACCGCAACTCACTTGCATAATGCAAGCGAATATTGCCCCGCGGCGCAAAACCTCCCCTCCTTGTTCCCCCACCCGGAAAAACTCGTCACTATTGGATGCCACAAGATCCATTTTCTCGGCAGCGGCGCGGGTTCCCCCACAGTAGTAGTGGAAGTTGGCCCCGGTGACTTCTGCACCGACGGCAAAAATCAAAAAGGGACGCCAGGCGCTATCCCGCTCATCGTCCTCACCCGCGAACACGGCGGCTATCAGGACATGGACACTCCCGCCGCGCAACTGGAACAGGAGTGGCTATCAACGCAGCAGCAACTCACCAAACTCAGCTCCAACAGCCTGCAAATCCTGGTTCCCAGCGGTCACCAGATGCACCTCGAAGTCCCTGACGTTGTCGCTTCTGCGATCCGCACCATAGTTTCCGCGTCCACCAACAGCGTCCCTTAGAGAAATAAGCACAAGAAAAGACTGGGAAGCCGAGATTTGTAGCCGGGGTTAGAGAACTGCCTTTTGTTTGAGACTGATTCAAAACGGAGAAGAAACGCGCTGACTCGCTCAGGACTTCGCGGAATAACCCAGCGAACCGAAACTCGCCACTCCCTCGGCCTCATCCTCGAAACTGGGAATCACTTCCAGCAAATGCAGCGCCTGCAATACATCCAATACTTTCCCCCACGGATTTAGCAATTTCAGGGCACCATCGCGATCGCGCAGCGAAACATACGTCGAAACGATCACCCGTACGCCCGAACTGTCGACTTGGTTCAGCTCCGACAGGTTCAGCAGCAATTTGCGCGTCCCCTTCGCCACCAGTTCCGTCAATCGCGCACTCAAATACTCGCTTTCGCCTGTATCAATCGTCGCTCGTCCGCGCAGGTCCATGATGGTGACCTCGCCCCCCGACTCCCGCAAAGAGATTTGCAGGCCCACAATTCCTCCTGGACCCCAACGTCGGGCACCTGCGGCGGTCCCACTCCAGCCCCTGCATCCCGACGCCCGCGTATTATAACCTCCTCAGGCCATGCCCTAGGCAATAGAGTCCACGGCGTTCGAGAAAGTAGGGCCGCAGGTTCACACCATGCGTTAAAGCGTCTGATTGGAAACTCACGCTCGTTCGCGGCCTTTCTGTACCAACGATAAGGCGGCGTTTTACAGGCGTCGCCAAGCGCGTTCCGTCGAAAACGTGGTAATGGTGCGGTCTGTTCCTGCGGTTGTGTAGACCGCCACGATATCCAGTTCAACTTCCGGCTCGACTACCACGAATCCCTTCACAAAACCTTCCGTCTCCGCATGCCTCAGTATGTCGGGGCAATCGATTTCGAAGGGGATTGCTGCAACCCCTCTTTCGAATCTTCGCAGCAATTCCTCTCTTAAGCCTTTAATTTGTTTCACTTAAATGGTCGTTATCCGACCGCCGCACCCGTCACTTCGCCATAGCTAAGAGGTCCCCTCGGGAGGTATCGACCGCTTCACCGACAGTCTCAACAAAGCAGTGATTGGGAATCCTAGTGGCGCAGACCTTGCGGTCTTGATTGCTTCGGGAGCGCCTGCCCTGCATTCGCTTGGCATTGTGACCAAAACGCTCTTCCTCTACGGGGCGCCCGGGGCCGTTCCTTATCATGTGCGCTCGTGGACATCCGCCTGCAAAAGAGGCTCCTCGTCGGATTCTTATTGGCGTTGGCGGCCCAGGCGTTCGCCGGAGCGCTGTTGCAGCGCAACAATGCCGCATTCCGCGCCGCCCAAAATCATCTCGCGCATGCGCACGAGGTTAGCGAGGCCCTGCAGCAATTTCTGGCTTCCGCCGAAGACGCCGAAACCGGCCAGCGCGGCTATGTGCTGACCGGTGACGACACCTACCTCAAGCCTTACGACCAAGCACAAACCGAAATCTACCGGCGCCTCCAGCGCATTCAGAACTTGACCGACGAGGACACTGTCCGGCAATCCCAGGTGAACGAACTGCGCGAGCACGTCCGCCTAAAAATGGATGAACTGAGCTCAACCGTGGAAATGGTGCGCCATCAGGGCATCGAAGCTGCCAGGAAGGTGGTCATCGCGGGAGTCGGCAAACAGGAGATGGAAAAGATTCGCAGCCTTGTTGCCAAGATGCAGCAAGACGAGAGCTCCCAAACCGACTACGCCCGGCAGCAGTTTGCAACCAGTGCGCGGAAAAGGGACCAGCTCCTTTTCGGGACCATCGTCACTCAACTCTTGCTGCTTGGCGCGGCCTTATTGTTCAGCTATCGCAGCACTGCTTACCGCGAGCGATCGGCGTTTCAGCTTTTGCAGGAGCATGTGCGTATGACGGCCATCCTGCAGACCATTGGAGAGGGGCTGTATCAGGTGGATCGCAATGGGCGCATCGTCTACCTGAATCCGGTTGGCGAGCAGTTGCTGGGTTATCGCGCAGAGGAACTTGTCGGGCAGTCGGCGCACGAAATCGTGCATCGCGGGGGAGACGATGGCAGGAGTTGCACTGGCGAGAAATGTCCGCTGGTGCAGCTGACCTCTCACGGTCAACGCGGACGAAACGAAAACGACTGGCTGCGGCGGAAGGATGGCTCTGTGATCACCGTCGAGTATACCTGCGCGCCGCTGGTGCAATATGACGTCATCAATGGTGGCGTCATTGTCTTTCGCGATGTCAGCGAACGCGCCCGCATGGAAAACGCATTGCGCGATAGTGAAGAACGCTACAGAAATCTTGTAGAAAACAGTCGCGGCCTGATTTGCACCCACGACATGCAGGGCAAATTGCTGACCGTAAACGAGGCCTCCGCAGAAGCATTGGGTTATTCCAGCGACGAATTGGTGGGCAGGCAACTCAAGGACCTGCTGGCGCCGAAGTTTCGCGACAAGCATGAATGGTATTTGAACGCAATCGCGGAATGGGGTGCGCACAGCGGATTGATGCGGGTGCATACCAAAGAGGGAGAGGAGTTGGTGTGGTCGTATTCCAATCGCGTGATTCGCGGTGAGGATGGCGATCCTTACGTTTTGGGACATGCTCATGACGTGACCGCCCAGGTCCTGAGCGAGGAGGCCTTGAAGATCAGCGAAGAAAAGCTACAGGTGGCTTTGGAAAACGAGAAGAATCTCTCCCGTATCGATTTTTTGACCGGAATTCCTAACCGGCGGTGCTTCCATCAGGCGCTCACCACGGAGTCCAAACGGGCGCGGAGATACCAGCGCCCCACTACGGTGGCCTATATTGACGTGGACAACTTCAAGCAGGTGAATGATCGATTGGGGCACGCGGTCGGGGATCAACTGCTGAAAACGATTGGTAGGGCTCTGGAGACCACGTTGCGAGAAACCGATACCCCCGCGCGGTTGGGGGGGATGAATTTGCGATCCTGCTTCCGGAAACTGACGCGGAAAGCGCTTTGGTAGTGATGGCCAAAGTACAGGCGTGTTTAGATGCGGTAATGCAGCAGCAGCGATGGCCGGTTTCGTTTAGCGTAGGAGTGGTGACGTTCACGAGGGCGCCGGCATCGGCGGAAGAAATGGTCCAACGCGCCGATGAATTGATGTATGAGGTCAAACGCAAAGGCAAAAGAGCAATGGTTTCGCAGGTGGTGTGAGCCGGGCCCTGTTCAGGCGGTCTGTGGGACCTGTCCTGGGGGCCAGTTGGGTAGTACCACCTGCCTATAGGAGCAGGACACTGCGGCCTCTATCCTTATCGGCGAGATAGAGCATGGTCCCTGCACTCATACTTGCGATCTCGGTGGTCTCCCTGGTACGGTTCGCGATGTCGTATTTCCGCGCGATCTTGATCCAGGCCGGCCAATTGCCCGTCTCGGACGAGGTCCGGGCAGCAGCGCGGCTGAAGCGCGCGGATATCAGCGGCGAGGACTTTGGAGCTTTACGAGGCGTGCACAGCCTGACCCCTGGAGGGACCGGCGGCGTGGGTCTTGTGGCCATGTATTACCGTGCCGTTCAAGTAGTTGGGCTGCTGGCAGGCACTCATGAAGGTATTGGGGCCTGGACCAAGCGCGAAATGGCCAGCTGCGCCTGCTACGTGGGCGTGCAGATCGACCGGCGGCTGCGGCTGAGCATGGCCCAGCATATGCCGTCGCTGTAAGACACCGATTCCTTCGAAAATCGGATTGCCGGGTTTGCCGCGAACGGCACGCCTCGCTTACGGTGCGCTTCCTACCAGTTTTTCTACTTCGGCCAACTCCTTAGGAATGTCAGCGGAGAGATTTTCCGGAGCTCCGGTGGTGATGAGAATGGTGTCTTCGACGCGATAGTGCTGGTGTTTATCCGAGAATTCGACAATGGGCTCTACGGTTACGACCTGGCCGGGCTTGATGGGGCCTCTGGGGCGGAGGACGTCGTGGGTGGCGAAGCCAACGAAGTGGCCGGGGAAACCGCGCCATTGTTCGGCGATGCCCGCGGCAGCGTACACGGCCTTGCCGGCGTCGGCAGCTTCCTCGTAGGTATGTTGCTGCGTGAGCATGGCGATAACGGCTTTTTGCGCGTTGAGATCCACGGTGTACCACTTGGCTTGCTCAGGCGTGAATTTGCCGCTGATGTTGAAGGTGCGGGTGATGTCCATCGTTTCGTGATCGAGCGAGGCGCCGAAATCAAAGACAACCAGTTCGTTGGGTTCGATCTTGTGGCGGTTGGCAAAATAATGCCAGGTGTTGATGTCGTTGCCGGAGCCGACGATGGCAGGATACGCAACCCCTTGCGCGCCGTGATCGGAGAAGTAGTAGGTGGCACGAGCTTCGATCTGATACTGGAACATCGGCGGATGCGCGTGCGCGATGGCATCGCGATCGCCAGCGGCGCTGATTTTTCCGACGCGGCGGAGTATGGCGATCTCTTCCGGTGTTTTGAGGTTTCGCATTGCGTCGATGGCAGGGGTGAGATCTTTGATGGTGACCATCGGGTAGCGATCGGTGAGTTCCCTGGCGGGGACCAGATCGTCGGGAAGCGGCGGGTGATACGGGTGTGCGAATTTCCAGGCGTGGTCGCGGCCGACCTCGGGGCGGGCGCCGTCAGCTTTGTCCGGAAAGCCGAGGCGAATCCAAAGATTGGAATCGGGATCGGACTGCAGGGCGCTCGAGAGAAATGAGTCAAGATCAGTGACCGGGAGAATGTGGGCGAAGCCGAAGGGTTGCTGCGTCTCCGCTGGTAGGGACAAAAGATTGGGACCGTACACTTGCGCCGTGCGCGGAGCCTGCGCTGGTTCGAACAGAGTGGCAGCGCCGGTCTTGATGTCGAGGAAAAGGACCGCGCCGGGATCCTGCAGCCCGGTGAAATAGTAGAAGTCATTGTCCTCGCGATAGTGCGTGGCTTCCGGAATTTCGTTGCGCGCGAAGAGAAGGAAGTAGCCGAAGCTGAGAGTTTTCGCGAGCTGCGCGCGGCGAGCGGCGAAGGCTTGCGGGCCACCATGATCGGCGATGGCTTGCCAGTCCGTGTATTGGGCAATGCCGGATGAAGGCAGAGCGATCATCAAGACGAGCGGTCCAAGAGCGAGCAACCATCTGCGATTCGTGGCGCGATGCAACACGGTCTGTACCTCCCGGTAGTGCGAGTGAAGTTTGGCGGACGAATACTACGCTTCTCATGAGCGAAGCTGCAAGAATTTGAATTGCGCTTGCTCGACTACGAGGGAGTTGCAAGGCAAGAAAGCGAGGATTGGGCGTGAAGTGTCAATTTTTTTTGGATTTTCCGCGCTCAGGTTTCTGGCCGGCAGCGGCCGCGGATTCGGTGTCGGTCACACTGACCCGGGGAGGACCCAGCTGCACGACCGTCATCTTGCCGTCGGTGACGATGTCGTCGCCGGTGGCGTTGGACAGGTTGCGGGGCGCGCTAGGGCGATCGATGTCGACGTATCCGGTGGCGGTGCCGATGAAAAGAAGATCGGTCTCGACCCAGTCGCGCTCACGATCGATGTGAGGATCGATGCGGTGGGACCACTTCGTTTTTGCCCGGCTGCTGGAAGTGGCGATGTCATGGGTCGCAGCAGCGACCCAGACATCCTGACCTCGATAGGTGCTGGGAAGCTTCCAGACGCGCAAATGATGGCGCTTGGCAAAAGTGTTCAGTGATTTCTGGAAGGTGAGATCGGGGAGTTGGCCTTCGAGCAGCAGGGTGGACATGGGAGCGTCGGCGTAGCCGGTATTGCGGAGCGTGGCTTGCACGGTTTTCAGCGCGGTCTTCACGTTCAGGCCATCCGCTTCGAACCAGCCTGCTTCGCCAAAGGCGGCCTGAAGCTGCTTTTGCGAGCCCAGGAACATGAGGTTGGTGGGATCGGAAGGCACTTTGGCAGGGGTGGTGGTGCGCATCGGAGCACTGTTGACGAGTTGCCGCAGATTAGCGTCGGCTTCGATGAGCGGCCAACCCGGCCACGACTCTCTCTGCTTGAGCTTACTGGGGCGAACGATTTGAATCTGAACGTCGGTTCCGGCCGGAAAATGCACTTCGCGGCGGACCGACAATCCATAGGCAGTCTGAATGCTTTTGACGGTGTAGCCGGCGATGGGATTGGTGGCACCTAAGCCGGCGAACATCAGCGACATTTTCTTGGACGCGTGCGGCTGGATGATGCCGAGGATTTCGTTGTTTCGAACGGTCTCGCGGGCGTTGTCCACATTGAGGACCCGTGTGTAGAGCGCTGACCTAGCGCCGGATTTGTGCAAGACGTTGGAGAAATCCAGGACTACGCGCGGTCGAGTGTACTTGTCCGGGGCTTTTTCCGCGAACAGGATGGTGCCATTAATTTTGGTGCCTGGAGGAAGGACCAGCTCGCCATCCTTGCAGCGGATGTTTTCACCGCCTTTGCAGAGCGGGTAGGTAACCGTCGCAGTGATAGGATCTCCGGTGCGCGAGCGGTCGCTAAATACAGGCGCGTCGAGGCGAACGCTTAAAGTCTGGCCCGGCGTGAGATCCGCACCGCGCCAGAGCGTATCCGTGGAGGCCAGGGTTCGCGCTGAAGCAAGTTTTTCTTCCGCAACCTCCTCGGCAGCCTCTTCCTTCACGTACTGGACAGAGGCGGCAAGGAAGCCACTATTGGCGCCATGTTCAAGCAACAAGGTCTGTATCTCAAAATTTGCAGAGTACAGGAGATAGTCGAGGGCAGTGTCCTGATATGCGTCCTCCTTGTTGATGTCGATCCCGCCGGGGATCATTTTGTCTGCGAGTTCTTCGTACGCGACCTGGATGTTGGGATTGGTGCTGTAACTGCAACCGAAAATTACCCAATGGAGAGCGGTTCGGCCCTGACGGTCGACGGCCTGGAGATCCGCGCCGTTCGTGAGAATGCCTTTAGCCCGGGCCAGGCTGGCGAGGATGGCTTGTTCCTTGGTTTCGCGAGTGGCTTGATAAAGCTCCTTGATCAAAGGGGGCTCGGCGGAAACGTCGATTTGTAAGGCCGCGGGCGCGGGGTCGGGATCGTCGGATTCGTCATTCGCAGCGTCATCCTGATCCTGCTGATCCTCAGAGCCGGTGTTGCCGGCTGCAGCCGCCTTTTTCGACGAATCTTTCGATTGCGTCCGTAAAGTGGTTTGGTCACTCGAAGCGGCAGGAGTCTGCCTGGCCTGCGGCGCAACAGCGAGAGCAGCGGCAACAACGATGGACAATATGGCGGAGAAATATTTGAGATTAGGCTTGGCGTACATGGACGTGCTCTCTAGGTGCGGACTTTGGGGAGTAAGGTCTGCTTCACATCCGGCTGGATGCAGAGACTTTCTGAAAAGCGAGGCTACAGCAATGTGCGCCCCGGCGCAACAGCGCAATGGCACTGTCGATTTAGGGCTAGTTGAAGGAAATGATGAGCTGGTCGAGCGGAAATTCGCGGCGGGCCAGCCGAGTTGGGGAAAAGGGGGAAATAGAAAGCGGGATGCCCTTACTTTCCGATTCGTCAAATGCGGAGGTACCGGGAGTTTTCCCGGTGACCTGGAACTGTTCGATTTCGTAGGGCAGACCATTTGCCTGGAGAGAGGAAGGCTGATCCATCAATTGGAAATGAAGATGAGGGGCGACGGAATTACCGGTATTTCCAACCAGGGCGAATTGCTGACCGGCCTTCACGGTTTCGCCCTGATGAACTTTAACACTGCGGTTTTCAAATGCGCATAGAGGGCATACTGATGCTCTCCAATTTCCAGAATCACGGCGTTTCCGTCGGCGGCATCCAGCGAGATATCACTGGGATATTTGCCGGGAGTCTGCTCAGGCAGTCCGTCGATGGCGAGGATCACTCTGCCGTTCGCGACAGCGTATACAGGAGCGCCGAAGATCTTGTAGCTTTGGGCTTGGTCGGAAGGCCCAGAGAAGATGCGACTCTGCTCGTCGAGTTGTTCCCAATCGACCGCATAGCGCTGCGCGAGCCAGACATTTCCATTGACTGGTAAGGCCGCGCGGGTGTGACGCGTCGCGTCGCAGCAGGAGTCCGCGGAGATGAAGCGATCGCCACGAAGTGGAGGAGCGATTACGGCAACCTTGCGCCGATCGGACTTTGTCTCTCCTCCGGTTTCAACGAGGTGTCGATATGCGGGAGGAGCGGCGCTGAAACTCCCAGACACACGGTGAGAGAGTTGCTTTGGTATGGGCGCATCCTCGGCAAGGCTCACGTGCAAGAACAGGAGGGACTGGCTGCTCTTCGCCATAGTGCCTGAGGATTCGCGGGTGCCCAGGGGTTGCAGGCGCGCGGCGATCGCAGAGGCATCGAGACTCTGCACAACGGCGTTGTCGCCGAGCACATCGATCTTGCCGAGAACCACATCCCCGCTGGAGAAGTTCGTGATCCAGACTTCATACGCGAGGTGGATACGTCCGTCGGAGCCGGTGAAAGGTACGGGCGCATCATGAACGGACAACAAGAGCGGCGTCATTTTCATAGGCGTGTCCGCAGCGCCGGATGAAACGCGGAACCCATACGCGAGCAGAAGCGACAGGAAGAACAAGCGACCATCATTCACGGTGTTCCTCCCAGATTAGTAATGGAGATTGAAGTTGATCAGGTTCCAGTGCCAGATGAACCAGGTGAAGCCGATGCAGCCGAGGGCCAGCGCGATGTCAAAAACCTTGGCCCAGATCCAATGATTCGACTTGAACCAGCTCTCAAAAGCGTAGAGGAGGACGATGACTGTTCCGATGGCCGCCAAGACGCCTGCGATTTGGAGGAGATAAAGGAACGGATCCATCTTGCGGCTGAGGTTGGAGATATCATCGGTACGCGATAAGAAGAAGAGCCAAGAACCCAGAAGCAACAGATCGAGGATACAGATGATTCGAACGATCAAACGCAGGCGCTTTTCCGAAGCGGTGAACTCCAGCGTTCTGTCGTAGTGCCAGCGGGTCGCGGCAGCGATCGGCCAGAAAAGAACAAATAACAGGATGATGCCCAAACTCGGGAAGAAGATGGCGTAATTGACATACTTGTTGTCCGCAAAATCGACCTGCTTGAAGACAAAGAAGGGATAGTCGATCGAGAATTCCAGGCGGCCATCGGCGGTGTTGTGAAAGCCGATGAGGTCCTGGCCGTTGACCTCGCGGTAGAGAAGTGGCGAGATCTCCTTGTAACGTTTCAGCTCGCCATTGGGGCCTTTGAAGGGATCGACGCTCAGGGTGCCATCGGAATTGAAAGAAACTTTCGGCTGGCCGCCTAGATCCAGCAACTTCACGAAAGTTTTTTCGCCGCGACGGCTGCTGATGTACAGGCGGGCGACGCGATCGGCATCTTCTTTGGCACTGGAGACGGGAGTTGCGTCGGGCGGCGTGAATGGGAAATAGCGATCGAGGAATTTTTCGAACAAGACGGTGCGACCGTTTCCTTCCTTCCCCGCGCTGTTGTAGGAGACGAAAAATCCAACATTGGCGTCCAGGATCAAGTGCAGATCGCTGTGGAAGTAGACGGTGTCGCCGCCATGGCCGATGATGCGGTGCCCGTTCCTGGATTCCTCGTAGAAACCCAGTGCCATGCCGTTGAGGCGCGGATCCGAGGCGAACTGGCGGGAGTGCATCAGCTGGGCGGTCTCAGGACTGAGGATTTGCGTGGCGCCGAACTGTCCGTTTTGCAAATGGGCGATCATGAAATTGCAGATGTCCGTGGCGCTGATCGAAACGCTTCCTGCGGGATACGCCTGAACCAATTCGAACGGCTTGGCGGGCTCGGACGCGCGCTCGTAGCCGTTGGACATCAGCGGCGCCAAGTTTGCCGGAAGCGGCTGAATGAAAGTGGAATGCGTCATGCCAAGCGGCGTGTAGATATTGTCAGCGACATATTGTTCGAAGGGCTTTCCGGAAACGCGCTGGACGATGTAACCCGCGACCGCCGTCCCATAATTGGAATATGCCGGCGTTACGCCGGGCGGAAAGATACGCGTGGGGATGTGTTCGCGAAGATATTCGCCCAGCGGACGCATTGATGCGCCGTCGGCGACAAACAATTCCTTGGCGGTCTCTTCGAATCCCGGAGTGTGAGTCATGATGTTGCGAAGCGTGATGGGCTTGCCGAACGCGGGCGGGATGGTGAAATCGAGGTAGGTGTTAACGTCCTGATCGAGATTGAGTTTGCCCTGTTGGACGAGCTGCATCACCGAAGTCCAGGTGAAGAGTTTTGAGATCGAGCCAGGGCGGAAGAGCGTGTCTGACGGAGAAACCGGCTTTCGTTTTTCGACGTCGGAGAAACCGTAGCCTTTGGCGAAGAGAATATGGCCGTCCTGGACCACCGAGATGACTGCACCCGCGATGTCCTCGCCTTCGATTTGGGCAGGCACGAGGCCGTCGAGGAAGGCTTCGAGGTCTGGCGCAGTGAGCTCGTGAGAGGCGGGGGGTGGCGCTGAGGCCTTTGTTGAAGACAATGGCGGCGTGGCCGGACTCTTGGGCTTTTCCGGTCCTTGGGCTAAGACGGCGCCAGCGAAGAAGGTAGCCAGAGCAATAAGAACTGAGGCGATCCTGCGTGCGTGAGAAGTCTTGCACGCCGAACACGGCGTGACCTGCACCTGCTTGCGCATTTCGATCCTCCGCGGAGCGCCTACAGTAGGCGCGGTTCGGGTTCGATCGCAACAGGAAAGTAAACCGGTGGGTATGGCGGCGTCACTTCAATGATCCGATGAGCAGACGACGGACTTGATATCGATGACCGGAGTTCCGTCAATCGCTTCGATGGGGCCTACGTGCAGGCGCATGCCGTCAATTGCAAGAACTTTCGTTCGATGGAGGCCAATAGGATTGGGACGCGCGGGAGATCGGGTGGAGAAAACGCCCGTGAGTGGATTTGCTGTGTCGCCTCTGGGATGGACCTGGAGAACGTCTGTTTTAGCAAGATGGAGCCAGGTGAGGACAATGATTTCGTCGCCGGGCCTCATGCGCAGCAGGCCGCCGGCAAACGCGGGATCCAGCTCGAGAAAGGCGTTGGGAGCGCCTTCATCGTAGAAGAGCGGCGCCTCCGCGGTGTTCTTGATTTCAGAGCGAATTACCCCGATGGGTTTGAGCAAGAAGGTTGTCATGCAGTTTCCTCTGGGTCGGCGGGCGTTTTCCAGCTTGCGCTGGAAATCTTCCCGACCCGGGGCAACGATTGGCGACGGACGCACTGGCTTGGTGGCAGCTGGTGGGGTACAGAATCTTTTCGTTCGTACATGCCAAGCCGCGCGGCGGAGGCTGAGTAAACGCCCGCCGCCTTTCTCACACGTCGCTTCTTTTGAAGCGGTCGATCAAGTGGGTGCAGGCACGGACGGTGATGGCCATCATCGAGAGCGTCGGATTCTGGCACGCCGAGGAGACGAAGCTGGCCCCGTCCATGACGAAAAGATTCTTCACGTCGTGCGTTTGATTGAATGGATTCAGCACGGACCTTTTCGGATCCGTGCCCATGCGCGCGGTTCCCAGTTCGTGGATGGCCATGCCGGGCATTTCGACGCGCGACTGAATCTTGATGTCCTTTGCGCCTGCGGCCTCCAACATTTCCGCTGCGGTGGCAGCAGCATCTTCCATTAACGCGGCTTCGTTCTCTCCGTGGCTCATCGAAATGCGCAACGCGGGGATGCCCCAGGCGTCTTTCAGGTTTTCGTCGATCTCGATGTAGTTGTCCCAACGAGCCAGCGATTCGCCAAAGCCGCCGAAGGAGGCGCTGTAGAGGCCTTGCTTCACGGCGCTTTTGAACGAGGCGCCGTAGCCTTCGGCACCGAAATCAAATTCGGGGCCGGCACCGCCCTGAAAGCCGTAGCCGCGAATGAAGCGCGAGTGCTTGCCGCTCGTGGGCGTGTTGCGGAAGCGCGGCACGTAAATGCCATTGGGACGCTGCGGCTCGTTGGCGTTCGGGGTGGCTTTGAAGTCTGGCAGCCGGCCCGAAGCCCCGCCACCTACAACGTGATCCATCAAATAGTGCCCCAGTGCACCGCTGGAGTTGGCGAGACCACTCGAATATTCGCGAGTAGAGGAGTTAAGCAAAATGCGCGTGGACTCCATCGCCTGGGCGCAAACAATCACCGCTTTGCCGCGTACTTCTTTCACTTGGCGTGTGAGGCGATCGACGAACGTGACGCCGGCGGCTTTGTTCGCGGCGTTGTCCATGTTGACGTGGCTGACCACGGCGTTTGTGATCACGTTGCAGTTGCCGGAATTCTGCGCGTCGGCAACGGTCGTGAATGGGCTGCTGAAGTAGGAGAAGGTGCGGCAACCGCGTTCACAGGGGCCGCAGTAGTGGCAAGCGTTCCGGCCGTTATGGGGCTGGGTGAGCACCGCAGCGCGACCAATCGTCACCGTGCGGCCGAATTTCGCTTTGGCGCGCTCGCGCAGGAGAATTTCGCCGCAGCTCATCTTCATTGGCGGAAGAAATTGCCCGTCTGGCAGCATTTCGTTGCCTTCGGCGGCGCCGGTGATGCCCACATACTTTTCGACAATGTCATAGTACGGAGCAAGATCGGCGTAAGAGATCGGCCAGTCATCGCCGTAGCCATCGCGGCTGGCCGCTTTCAAATCGTTGTCGCTCATGCGGTAGCTTTGGCGGCCCCACACCAGCGATCGGCCGCCAAGCACGCGCAGGCGCTGCCAGGTGAAGGGCTTATCGGCGGGAGTACTGTAGGGATTTTCGAGATCGTTGACGAACCACTCGTAGTTGTACTCCATGCAGGCGTAGCACTGTTTCTGCACCGGACGCGTGCGCACGACTTCGGGCGAGTGGTCGCGATACTTGAGCTTGAATGCTGGCGTGTGCTCGGTGAATTCGGTGGGGCTGACGGCGCGGCCGGCTTCAAGCAGCGCGACCTTGAGTCCGGCTTCGGCGCATTGCTTGGCGGCCCAGCCGCCGGTGGCGCCCGAGCCTACAACAATGACGTCGTAGGATTGCGTCAAAGGATCCTGGTCCAGAAGATTCCAGAGCATTATTTATGGTTCCCTTCGTGGTCGCAACCCTGATAGGTCCCGTGTGTGAAGTTGCCGTCCCAGCCGAGTTCGCGATTCGTGCCGATTTCCGAGTTGTAGTAGGCGATGCCGACGCGCTGCTTCAGCAGCTCGAAATGCGTATGTCCCGGACTGGGCGTTGCGGCTTCGCCTGTCCATCCGCTCCCGGCATTGGGATACGCCAGAGAATGTAGAAGGTCGTTCTGGTCCGAGGCCGAGAGATAGCGAAAGGCAGACTTGTAGCGGCGCATGCTTTCGCCGTCGAGATAGCTCAAGCTGTTTAGGAAGGCGCGCTGGTTTTCGCGGGTCTCAGCAGCGAGCACCAGGTCGATATAGCGATTGACCAACGCCGCCTTCGCGCCGGGAGTTTCGGTCACGGGAATGATCAAGTCGCTGAGGACAATTAGCGTTTCGTTCTGATGCTCGTCGAAGAACAGCGGCTTCCAGTTTGGCGAAGCAAGGTCCTTTGAAGCGTCAACGCCGCGCTGCGCGGGAGTGAGTTCGTTCGTCTGCGCCGCAGCGGCCGGACTCTGGGCCGCAGCAATCGGGGGCCGCAGCGCCGCCGCCGCACCGGTGAGAACACCTGCACGCAGCAGGTCGCGTCGTTTCATGAAAACTCCTAGCTCTGAGCTAAGTATCTGGGTGCCTGAAGCCGCCGGCGCATAACAGCCCGCTTCCCCGGCGGGCGCCACGCAAAAGTCTATATCAACCGGAGGAAAATGAGACAGCCGGCGAACACGAACAGTAGTTTGGATCGGCCTGCTCGGCTTGACGGCGCGGATACACGCCGCCTCGGCTTGGCGCCGGCAAGTGACCTGATGCACAAGAAATTTCCGTCCGCTTTTTAGCCAACCAGAACGATACTTACATGAGAATGCGATAGCAATGGAGGCGTCACGTGATCTTCAAGCAGTTCTATCTGGCTTGTCTGGCGCACGCTTCCTACCTGATAGGAGACGAAGAAACGGGCACGGCCGTCGCCGTTGATCCCCAGCGAGACGTCGACCAATACATTGCTTTCGCTGCCGAGCATGCCCTTACGATCAAGCATGTAATCCTGACGCACCTGCATGCCGATTTTGTCGCTGGCCATTTGGAGTTGCGCGATCGCGTGGGCGCGACCATCTACCTGGGTGCCGCAGCCAAGGCCGCGTATCCGTTTACTCCGCTTCACGATGGCGACGTCTTGGAGTTCGGACGCGTCCGTCTGAAAGCGTTGGAAACGCCGGGGCACACGCCGGAATCGATCTCTATCGTCATTTACGATCGGAACACCAGTGATACTCGGCCGTATGGCGTGCTGACCGGTGACACTCTGTTCGTCGGCGACGTTGGGCGGCCGGACCTTCGCGTGGCGCTGGGTTGGTCCGCCTCGCAACTCGGCAGCATGCTGTTCGATTCGCTGCGCAAGTTGCTGGGGCTGCCCGACGAAAGCCTGGTGTATCCAGCGCACGGCGCCGGTTCGCTGTGCGGCAGGGCCATCAGCAAGGAGACGGTATCCACGCTGGGGGAGCAGCGGCGATCCAACTATGCGTTGCAACCCATGAGCAAAGACGCGTTTCTCCAGGTCGTGACCGCCGATCAGCCCGAAGCTCCGGCGTACTTCACTTACGACGCGGTGCTGAATAGCGAGGAGAGAGCCACGCTGGACCAGGCCCTGGAGCGCGGCATGAAACCCCTTACGATCGATGCCGTGCTCACGCTGCAAGCCGCGGGTGCACAGATTCTCGACACACGCGACCCCACCGAATTTGCCGCCGCTCACCTGGCAGGCAGCATCAACATCGGCCTTAGGGGTCAGTACGCGACATGGGCCGGAAGCATCCTGGATCGCGCTCATCCTATCGTGATCATCGCCAATCCCGGCCGGGAGAACGAATCGGCCGTCCGGTTGGGGCGCATCGGATTCGACCACGTGGCAGGATACTTGAAGGACGGATTGTACAGTCTGCAAAGCGAGCCGCAGCGCGTAGCGCTGACGGAATCCCTGAACGCGCAGTTCGCGGCCGAACTACTGTCGTCGAATCAGCCACCCCTGGCCATCGATGTCCGCGCCCCCAAAGAACGCGAACAGAAATATATCGCAGGAAGCTTGAGCATTCCGCTCAATCATCTCGTGGAAAAACTGGAAACTTTGCCGAAGGAACGCGCCTTGCTCGTGTATTGCGCCGGAGGCTACCGCTCGTCCATTGCCGCAAGTTTGCTGCAGCGCCACGGGTTTGAGCGCGTTGCGGAAATCGCCGGGGGCATTGCCGGCTGGGAAGCCGCAAAACTGCCGGTCCAGCCGGATAGTGACGGGTCCTAAGAACGTGCCCAAGTGTGCAGAGATAATCGACGAATTTATCCGGGCCATAAATCAATCGATTGCGGAACTCAGGTAGCGAGCAACAAATGGCGCGCCTGGGGCGACTCGAACGCCCGACCTTGTGCTTCGGAGGCACACGCTCTATCCAACTGAGCTACAGGCGCGCAGCATGCAATTTCAATTCTATCGAGGAAGTCGCGGCAACGCCATCGGCAAGTCCGGCGCTGCTCTACCCCTTTGCGTGTTCGCGGATTTGTTTGGCCAGCTTTTCGATCTCTTCGGTTTTTTTCAACATGGAAAGAGATAGAACTGCGGTCGCATCAGTCTTCTCGACCTCCGCTTTCAACTCCTGCGCAAGATCGAAGAGCTTCTCGATATCTTTCTTGATGTCCTTCTGATGCTGCTCGAGCACGGCTTTCCTGGCAGCGGCCGGGGGGCCCGGAGAGTTTGGATCTTCCGGCTCGCTATTGTTCCGCCGGCGGGGGGACGGCAGTCCGGGGTCCTGCGGTGCTGCTTTCGCAGCGCCCAGAAAAATGGCCGCGACCCCCGCAGTACCCGCCAATATCACGCGGCGCCTTGAGCTATCCATGGCCTCTCCACACAGTCCGGCGCCCATCGCAGACCCACCGCTCTTGAACTTCCGTGCGCCAGTGTCGATGCTATACTTTCCCTCGCTGAGAACATGATGTCCAGCCCCTTGAATTCCTGGCTCAATATCGCGATTTTTTCGGCTCTACACCTCCTCATCATTTTGATTGTGGCGTTGGTGTTGAATCGGCTTTTGCGAGGATTCACCAATGCGCTGGTCAAGCCCGCCGCCGCTCAGACTCGTGCGGCGCAAGCGCACGAACAACAATCGCGCGGCGTTGCCGACGCGCTCTACGATGTCGGAAGCAAGCTTGTATGGCTGGTTGCCCTGCTAACCGCTCTGCCTGAATTCGGCATCGCCGCCTGGCCGGGCGTCGCACTGGGCGGATTGGCGCTGTTAGCGTTGGGTTTCGGCGCCCAGAATACCGTGCGTGACCTGATTGCCGGATCCCACATCGTACTGGAGGATCACTACGCCGTCGGCGACACCATACGCATCGGCGAAGTGGCCGGCCGCGTGGAGCAATTGACACTGCGTCGCACGGTGGTGCGTGACTCTCGCGGTGCCATGGTCACGCTGGCGAATGGCGACATCCGCCAGGCCGCAAACCTGAGCCGCGACTACTCGCAAGCGTTCGTGGACATTGCCGTCGCCGGAGACGAATCGATGGATCGCGCGCAGCAGGCCCTGGAAGCGGCATCGGCAGGGTTACGCGCTGACCCCGCATGGTCGCAGGCGCTGATCGATGGACCGCGAGTGCTGGGCATCCAGGAATATGGGCCAATGGGAAGCACGCTGCGCCTTCAGGTGCGCACCGCGCCGATGCGCCAGGACGAAGTCTGCCGCGAGTTGCGGCGGCGAATTCAGATGGAGTTCCAGCGGCACGGCATCGCGCTGGCAAATTTCCAGGGCATGGACTCGGCGACCGCGTTTCATGCGCTGGACGACATTGAGAAGCCGGAGTCCGCGAGCTAACCGGGGGGAGAAGCACGATGGCGCAAGTCAGCTATGAAGAAGTAAACCTGATGCTGCGGCTCTATGACATGCGGCGCGAGCCGCGGCTGCGTCAGGCGCGCGCTTGGTTTGTCGAGCATTTTCATCCAACCTCGCCGGAAGAGATGATGCAGAAGTTTCCGCAGGGCGGCGAAGAGAACACCTATATCCGCATGGTCATCAGCTACTGGGAGATGGTTGCCAGCATCGTGAACCGCGGATTGATCGACGACGAATTGTTTTTCGAAAGCAACGGGGAGATCTGGGTAGTCTGGGACCGTATGCGATCCATCGTGCCGACTTGGAGATCGGCCTTCAAGAACCCTCACTTGTTTTCGAACATCGAGGATACCTGCAAGCGCCTGGAAGCATGGCGGGAGAAGCGCGCTCCCGGCTCCAGCGCGGCGATGCGCAACATGATGTCGCAAGGCACGCCGAAAACGAAGATGGGGTGATCAGCGAGCCCGGACGAGGGGCTCATGAACTCCCGAAGCCGGTTTTGCCTCGGGAGCCCCTGGTTTCGCCGTCCGCACACAGTTTCTGCCTCCCGCTTTGGCGGCGACAAAGCTGCGTCGGTCTCTTGCAGCAACTCTCCTACCGGGCGTGCTCCCCACTTGCCGCTCACTAGCAGCCCAAAGCCCATGGAGATTTTCAGTGGACCGGCAGCGGTGCGACCGGCCTGCTGGGGATGCCCTGGCGAATTTCCTGCGCTCGCGATTCGGCAAATGCCGGATTGCAGTTATTCAAGACAATAAGAAATTCCTCGCCGCCATAGCTAAAGAGCCGTGATTTGAGAAGGTCAGCAATGGGCTGCGAAAACAACACTCCCAAGACTGAACGAGTGTGCCGAAACCGGTTCAGTCTGGAACAAGTCTTCGAGTGGCAGCGGTCGTGACTGCTTCCCTTAGTCGTGGCAACCCACTGCTGACCTAACCTTCCCCCTCGATGCTGCCAATCGCGCATCAAGCCGAACCAGCGGCCTTCCACATGACGATTTTTTTAAAGATTACTCAGAAGGACCTCAACCGCGAAGTACAACGGGCAGATCGCGCGTGCTAAATTCTGTACACCTTCCAAAACGGACAATTACACAGTCCACTGTATTGGCCCTCCGGCCCGCCCGCTCTATACATAGAGTCGCAACAATTCACCGACAGTCCTATTACTTTGAGGAGCCGCAATGGAGACCCCATCCAATATTCCCGAACGTGTTTTGGTCGCCAAAGCACAGGCGGGCAATGAGGAAGCATTCACCGAGTTGGTTCGCCGCCACTCCGGCCAGGTCTACGGACTGTCCCTCAACATGCTTAGGAACCGCGAAGATGCTGAGGATAACCTCCAGAATGTGCTAGTCAAGGCCTTCCACCACATCGATCGTTTCGAGGGCAACTCGCAGTTTTCCACCTGGCTCGTGCGCATCACGATTAACGAAGCGTTAATGAAACTCCGAAAGCGCAACTCCGAGCGCATTTCCGACTATCAGGCCATGGGCCCCAACGACGACGAACCGCGCGCCTTCCCTGAGATCGAAGACACGCGCCAGGATCTCGAGCGCCAATACATGAGCAAGGAGCTGGCCCACAAGGCTTTCTATGGGCTTAATCCCTCGCTCCAGGACACTTTCATCCTCCAAAAAGCGGAAGGCTGGACAAATCGCGAACTGGCGCAGGCCCTGGGCATTACGGTCTCCACCGTGAAATCGCGAATCTTTCGGGCGCGTGTTCGCCTCCGCCAGCAACTGCGAACGCTGAGCGACACCTCGCAGCAGCCCATAGCGCTACAAAGCTAGGCCTCCTCGATTTCTTTGCAACGAGCGGACCCACTGTTCCGCTCGTTTCCTTTTTAGGATTGCTCTTCGACGTGTGCTGCGCTGGTAACCGAGTGTTCGTCACCAGGTCCCTTGATTCTCAATACCACGAGCAAATAGGCCGCTTCTGAAGTCCGCAGTTCACTCTCGGTAGCCAAAAAACAACCCCGCCGGCCGATGCTCATTCCTCGGCACAGCGGGTCGCTCAAGTATTCAGGACTTCTTATTGAAGCCGCTACGACTTGGTGGAACTGGCTTTCTGATTCTTGACTTCTAACTCGTTCACCACCTGTTTCACGTTCGGCACGGCGGCAATCAGCTTCTCCACCTGCCTGCGGCGCCCTTGGGACACCACGTCGCCCTTGAGTGTGACCACGCCGTTCTTCACGTCGTACGAAATGTCGTGCTTGAGCTTGTTCTTCACCAGCACCGCATCGACCTGCTTGTCGATGGCCTTGTCCATATCCGTGTCCACCGCCTTGGCTTCGCTTTCATTGCCCGGAGGCCGCACGGCAATCTGATCTGAAACAACTTGCGCGCCGGCTCCGCTCTTCGCGATAGCCTCGGCCTGCGCCTTATCGCTTTCTGTGGCCACTGTTCCCGTCAGCGTAACCACTCCCTTGTCACGATCCTGACTGACGCTCACGTCTTTGTAGCCCGATTGATCCAATGACTTCCGGATATTGTCGGCCACGTCAGGGGCCTTGGTGGATTCCGAGCACCCGGTCAGGGCGCCCAGCAAAATCAGGGGAAGCACTGCCGTAAATAATTGTCGCGCTTTCATATCTCTCCTTTGGCCCGCAAGGGTCACTCGCATCGTAACGGGCCGTGCTGGACGGAAAAGGTACGTATCCAGTGTGTGCTCCACTTTGTATCGTCGGCCTGTTCGCCTCAATCCACGAATGCCCCTAGAAATTTCAGAAAGTCAGCGTAACCAGCGGGAGATATGACGGGAGCTAAAACAGCTGGATCCCGACGATGTCACTGCACGCGGAGCGTACAGGAGATGCGCGGAAATGGATGGCGGCCAAGGGTGGCTTCCAGGTTGGTCAAACTGCAAAGGCCCAACACGGGCCACCGTGTGCAGTCACTCCCGAACGGGACATGGCCGCCTTCACGCATGAAACTTTAGCGCATTCCCCAGAAAAGCAAATCCTGCGAAAACTGTAGGCTCGCTAACGGCGTCGCGCATTCGGCAAAATTTCGCAAGATGCCTGATCCAAGAGCCGCTGCCACGCGGCCTCTTCCACGGCGAGCGGAGAGCGACTGTTATTACGTCATGCATTCCGTCACGATCGAAGCCGGCTCGGTGTTCTGGCGGCTTTATTCGAGCCTGGAGGCTACGGAATCCAGCGCGTTCTTGCCGCTGCGCAGCACGCGCGTCACACGCTGTTCCCCGCGATCGAGCAGATCCTGGGTTTCGAAGATGACCCGCCGGCCCTGCCTTCGCAGACGCCGATAGCGATCGTCGGCCGTCTCCAGCAGCCATCGCCGCGTCTCTTCTCCCGATTGCGGAGCAAACAACAACGCCAATCCCAGCCCGACGCCAACGCCCAGCAAAAAACGCGCTGCCCCGCCGCCTATTCCGTCGGTATGGGTGTCGCCGTCCGCCTCGGTGTCATAATTTCTGGCGTTTTCTTCACCACGCATGACGCACTCTCCAATCGATAGTTGCTTCGAGCCTAGGAAAGCCTGGCGCGTCGCCACCATCCGGCATGTTCTTAGGGAGGCAGCGGAGAATGAGTACTACCTCTCCAGCGGGCCCGTGAGCAAGTCTAATTCAGTTGTATTTCTTCGATGACTTTTTTCGCGGCGACTTCGTCGATCGTGGGGCTGATATACATTCCTTCGCCCAGTACCACGTTCAGAGCCCGCACCAATTCGTTCTCAGCATCCGATTTCAGCACGTATCCTCGCGCCCCCGCGCGAAATGCGCTGCGCACCAGTTCCGCCGAAGAATGCAGGGTCAGCAGCAGGATCTTGGTCTCCGGCCGGGTGTCGTGAATGATCCGCGTGGCTTCCAGGCCGTTCAACACCGGCATAGAGACATCCATGATTATGATTTCAGGCTTTAGCTCTTCGGCAAGTTGCACCGCTTCTTGGCCGTTGACGGCTTCGCCGCAGAATTCCCATTCCGTCGAGGCTTGCAAAATGCTTTGTACGCCGCGACGTACCGCGGCATGGTCATCAACAACCAATACTCGCGTCACGTTCCCTCCAGACTTGTTCGAGAGAGGGCCAGCGTTGGGCCTGAGGCCGCAGGGAGGCGGAGTCTCAGCGAGGGCATCGTCGAACGAAACAGCAATCTTGCCGCGAAGCAACTGCCAGGCGTGGGTGCGGACGTGTTACGCCTCGATAATCTGATTCCTGACCGCATAACGCACCAACTCGCTCACCGAATGCAGCTCCAACTTCCTCATGATATTCGCACGGTGAGTTTCAGCGGTCTTTACGCTGATTCCCAGCGCCACGGCCACTTCCTTGCTGCTTTTCCCTTCCGCCAGCAACTGCACAATTTCCCGCTCTCGCGAGGTCAGCCGGCTGCGCAGCAACGTGTCCGGGTCAGGAGCCGCGTTCGGCCGGCGGAATCCATCTAACAGCATGTCCGCGGCACGCGAGGTAAAGAACGAGCGGTGGTTGGCCAGTGCTTCTACGGCCGAAACAAGATCCTTGTCGGCATCCGACTTCATGATGTACGCGCGAACCCCCGCTTCCACGATATCGCGCACCAATTGGTCGGAAAAATGCAGCGTCAGGATTAATATCTCCGTTCGCGGAAGTGCTTTGCGGATCCGGCGCGCCGCCTCCAGCCCATTCAAGTCCGGCATGCTCAGGTCCATGACCACGATGTCCGGCTTCATTTGCTCGGCCAGGGTCACCGCCTCGCGGCCCGTTTTCGCTTCGCCACACACTTCCCAACCATGGTGCGCGGTCAGCAACTGCTTTAATCCGCGCCTGATAATGTCGTGATCGTCACAAACCAGAATTCGAAGGGCCATTAGTGAGTTTGCACCCCTGCGATTAGGGATTCCGTCGTAAGCTGCATCGCTTGATTACATCTGCCCCAGCCATCCATTGACATACCCATTTCTCTGTATTTTGGCAACACCTTTGACCCATTTCCAAGGCCGGCCGCTCCGCATCGATGCGGTTCATAACCGGCCATGCGGATCACCAGGAAAGCTCGTATCGAAAATGGATCGCCGTTGCCGGCTCCCTGACACCAACGTTCCACGGCCGCTGGCAAGTTCGAAATAGCTACGGCCCTCTGGAAAGTTTCTTACACGGTTGTACCGATTGTGGCCCCATTCCTTCCGCGGTCTAATGCGCGACCGGAGGACAACTCAACTCATGATCACCATTCTCGTGGTTGTTCTGCTCTTGGTTGCGCTCGGCGCCTTGCCGGCATGGCCGTATAGCCGTTCCTGGGGCTACTACCCCAGCGGCGGCCTTGGCCTCGTCGTAGTTGTGCTGGTTTTGCTCCTTCTACTCGGACGCATCTGACGCGGCGCTATGTTTTCTGTCCGGCGAAACCCCGGAATTCAAGCCGTCGTGGCGCGTGCCTCCATCGGGTGCGCGCCCTCGGCGTACTAGTGCTTTTGGCAGCGGCATGAGCAATTCCGGAGCAATGGGCCATGGAAGATAGCGCCCCGTCAGCTCCACGGCCGGACTCACGAACGCCCCGCCGTTTAATCCCCCTCCTCTGGGTGGTAGTTATCGCCATCCTCATTGCCTTTGGATTTTTCGCTAGTTCACTGTGCATTACTTTCCTTCTCGCCGGATTTCTCGCCATCCTTTGTGATCCCATTCCCACCTTGTTCGAACGTTGGCGCATCCCCCGCGCACTCTCCTCCGCCATTCTCGTTTTTTGCGGGATCGTGCTGTTCAGCCTCGTTGTCCGCGCTTCCTATGGCAGAGTCAGCGCATTCATCGACGATATCCCCGAATATGCCGATCGCATCCATGAGGCGCTCGCGCCACTCTGGCAGAATATCGAGAAGGTGCAGAAGACCGCCGGGACTCTGAATGCCGACAGCACTCCAAGGAAAAGAATTCCCGAGGTTCGCATCAACGATAGCCCCACGTGGCCCTCCTACCTTATTCGCGGAGTCGGCTCCGTTTGGGGCGCTTTGATCGTCGCGGGCGTCGTGCCCTTCCTGATGTTCTTTATGCTCTCCAGGAAAATGCACTTGTACAACTGGCTCGAGGGCGCGCTCGGCAACTACATGAATGTGCCGCTGTTCACCTCTCGCCTTGGCCATATGGTGCGGGGCTTTGCCGTCGGCAATCTGATCATCGGTGCGGCCATGGCCGCTGCCACCGTGGGCGTCCTTCTCGCCCTCAAAGTCCAGGGCGCGGTGTTGCTCGGCATCGCGAGCGGGTTCCTGAATTTGATCCCGTTCCTGGGGGTAATCCTCGCCGCCATCGTTCCCATGATGCCGGCACTCGCTCAGTTCGATAACTTCGCGCCACTCGTCATTATTTTCGTCGCCGTGGTCACCTTACACTTCATTTCCGCCAATCTTCTGATTCCAAAATTCATCGGTTCGCGCGTCAACATCGGCCCGGTCGCCGCCACCGTCGGTCTGCTTTTCTGGGGCTGGCTTTGGGGCATCATGGGGATTTTGCTGGCCGTACCCTTGACCGCTTTCGTCAAGCTGATCTCCGACTGCCATCCTTCGCTCATTCACATTTCCAATTTGCTGGCCGAGACTCCCCGCTCGCCTCGGCCCTGGCCGCAACCCTCATCCCCACCCGTCACTCCCGCGGTTCCCCTTCTGGGCGACGCCGCACAAAGCGACGCCAAAGACTGATCGCTTTTTTCTTGCCACGATCTCAACAGCGCACCAAAAAATCGTGACCGCCACCCGCCTGTAGCTCAGGCTTTCAGGCCTGGGGTTTGGATCCAACGTCACTCAAAATCAAATATGCGCGCAAAGTTTCTATCAATGGTAGGGAAACTCTGCGCTTCCAAAATAAAAACTCCTTCGATTTCCTTTCACCTTAACAAATTCGCTTCTTCTCCGGAGGGATTACACAACTATTACAGAAGCGCGGGGCATCACATGCTACGTTCAAAAAGTAGAGAACGATTCTAAAGGTCGAGGGATTCGGGCCAACCAACATGAGCGTATTCTCAGAAGACAGAACCTTTCAGCAGCCTTTCAACTGGACCACCACCGGCTTCATGATTGCTTTCCACGTGTGCGCCATCGCTGCGCTCTTTATGTTGACGTGGACGGGCGTGGCCATAGCCGTCGTTCTTTATTGCGTCGCCGGCTGTCTCGGTGTCGGCATGGGCTACCACCGCCTGCTCACCCACCGCGGGTACAAGACTCCCATCTGGATGGAATATTTCCTCACCCTTTGCGGCACGCTCGCGCTCGAAGGCGGACCCATCGCGTGGGTCGCCACTCACCGCATTCATCACCAGAACACCGACAAAGAGGGCGATCCACATTCCCCGCAAGATGGCGGCCTCTGGGCGCACATGGGCTGGATCATCACCGGCAAGGCCATGCACCAGAACACCGGCGAACTTCTGCCGTACGTGCCCGATCTGCGCAAACACAAGTTTCACATGTGGATCACCACGTACCACTGGGTGCCCAGCGTCGTCCTCGCCGTAATTCTCGCGGCCACGCTCGGCTGGAAAGTAATGATGGTCGCGATGTTCCTCCGCGCCGTTCTCGGCCTGCACTCCACGTGGCTGGTCAATTCTGCCACGCACATGTGGGGCTCCCGCCGTTTCATCACCACCGACACTTCCACCAACAGTTTCTGGGTCGCCATCCTCACCTTCGGCGAAGGCTGGCACAACAATCATCACGCCGCCCCGCAAGCCGCGCGCCACGGCCTCGCCTGGTACGAGATCGACATGAACTGGTACGGCATCGCCGTCCTGCGCGCCCTCGGCCTCGCCTGGGACATCAAATTCAACAAGCTGACTCCCAACGCCCACCTCGCGCACTCCGAAGCCGCTGTCGCCCCGGAACTCGTGCTCGCCGCCGGCGCGGAGCCTGAGCCCGAAGCGGTAGCCGGCGGCGACTAAAACCGCCGCCCACATCATCGCGCCGTTGCGTTCGCAGGTCTGGGTCAGAAACTTACGTCAGTGGATGGCGCATGCGCGAGCCTGCCGCGTACTCTCTGACTGCGGCCTGAGCAACAAAAAATCTTCAGTTTGGCGGTTGCAGTACCCACACCGAGATGGAGTCTTTATCCCGCACAGGAACAAACAGACGGCTGGTTTTGTGGTCTATCGTCATTGTTTTCGAACCCAGCGCCGTGTGGATCACCGGGAGGGCGGTATACGTATCCCCTGAATCCTGGCGGAAGCCGTAAATGTGCCCATCGCCGGTGGACGTGAAGGCAATTTTGGCGTTCGAATCGAAAACCGAAGCGTCCGCTTTGTCCCCAATGGGATAGGAAGTCACCACTTTGCCGGTGCCGCTGTCGACCACCGCCATCACCTTGCTGCGGCATCCCAGAAATAAGCGGCTGTTGACGGCGTCGAACGCCATGCTGGATGGCGCTTCGCACGGAGCAACCGGCCAGCGATTTTTCACTTCGAGAGTTCTTGCGTCGATGCGCAGCAATTCGCTCTTGTCTTCCAAATTGACGAAAACGTTCCCTTTTCCGTCCGCAATCGTGAATTCAGGCCCTCCGCCGAGGGCCACGGTTCCTATCACTTTGTTATCGGCGGCATTGATTGCGGTAGAGCTTTCGCCGTCCCCGTTCATAGCAAATATCTGCTTGGTCGCCGGGTCATACACGATGGCGTCGGGCTTTTTCCCCACCTTCACATCGCCTATCCTCTTCAGAGTCTTGAGATCGAATACCGTTACCGTGTCTGTTTGACCGGATGTGATGAATCCGCGGCCGAATTCAGGTGCGATCGCGATTCCATGGACGCCGGCGAGCCCCGGGATCGTGCCCACAACTTCCACGCTGTCGGCATCCAGAACCACGACTTGCGTCGCATGGGAGACGTAAATTCGGCGCGCGCTATCATCTGCGGCCAAGTAATCCCAACCTCCAGCTCCAGGCAAATGCACCTTCTTGACCACCTGATATCCCGCAGGCGATGCACCCGCCGACAGCAAAGCCAGAATTACGACCAACATGGCGCTGCTTTTCATTTGCGTTTTCCTCGCTTTGATAGAGACGACCTAAGAATAGACATGTGACAAACTCCGCTGCCTGAATCCGTGAAAGTCTTCCCTGCCTCAGGGATGAATTGCCAGTCGTAGCCATTCGAACGCAGAGTGAGCTTCAATACGCCGAAAGTATCGGCATTGCGAACTTCGCTGTTGGGGTGCGGCTCGCCGAAAGGACGGTGATTCTTGCCGCCGGTGCCCACAACAAACTCCCGAATGCCACGCACGGGATCAGCCTTGCCATTGGGATCTTGCGGAGCGAAGCGCTCGTAGTCGTGGTCGTGGCCGTTAACGATCACGTCGGCGTTGGCATCGTACAGCGCCTGAAAGAGCGGCTTGATTTCCAGGTCATCGCCATGTTTTCCGCCCGAGCTGAACAGCGGCTTGTGAAAGTACGCGAGCGTGCATGCCTGCGAATGACCTGCCAGATCGGAGCGCAGCCACTTCTCTTCACGGGAGTCTGCGTTGCAACCGCCGACTTCTATGCACTCGCTGTTCAGCGCGATGATGTGCCAGGCACCAAGGTCATAACTGTAGAAGCCATCCTTGGGATCGCCGGCTGCCTTGCCAAAATAGTCGAAATAGTAGGTGGCGTCTTTGGAATGGAACTCGTGGTTCCCAACGGCGGGCCTGGTACGAGTCTTTGCTCGGCCCCAGGTTTTGTCGTAGCAGGCAAAATTCTCCTTGGTGCCATCGGGGTAAGCGAGATCGCCGACGGCCATCACGGTCCCCGGTATGTTCTCAAGTAATCTTGCCGTTGCTTCAGCTCCGGGAAGATCGGTGCAATCAGCGATGTCACCTGCGCCGACCAAGACGAGGGCGTTGGCATCTTGCGGCGCTGGACCATTTCGCGCGTCCGTGAGTAGGACAGGCGCAAACAGGACAGCCATGAGAATCACGATGGCTATGTGCCGCCTGCTCGTGGCTACGTCGCTCGGCATATCGCGAACCTCATGTGCAAGAGCGCTGCTACTCAAAACATCTCGAAAAGATAGCGCCGGGGGCGCACTTCTCATCGCGTCCCGGCACTATCCGGGGTCCCCAACTTGCGGACGTCACTTATGTTCGAACGAAGGGCTCCAGCGAAAGCCGAAAGCGTATGTCGGCTTATAATATTCGCGCTGGATCATGTACTGAGGGCTGCCCTGGTAGAAGCCGAAAGCCTCGTTGTTCAAGTTCAACCCATACGCGATGAAGTTCAGACCGTGTGCCAAGCGCACGCTGGCCTGCGCGTCAACCTGAAAGTGAGAGTAGAAATACTGATCGCCGAAAGGCCCCTTGAGGCCCCCCGGAGTGGGATCCGAAGGCGTGCCGTCCCGTGTCGGCGTTCCGTCCTGGAAGGAATAGGACGAAATATTCGCCTGGTTATAGCTGAGTCCAAGGCGGACCGAGAGGCGACCACGATCGTACGTGGGGCTGATATTCCAGGTGTTGGGCGCGTTCCGCAGAAGGCGCGGGTGGTCCGAGCGTCCAGGCAGTCCGCTTGCGCTGGAACTTGTGTAGCTATAGTTCGCCGAAATGCCTAACCCTGCTAGCCGGCCAGGCAGGAAGCTCAGATGCTGCAGATAGGCGGCCTCGAAACCGGAAATCCAGCCACTGCCCGCGTTGATCGGCTGCGTGGCAGTGTAGGTGCCCGGCGGGATGTTGGGGGCGGGTTGAAAGTTCGTCAGCACGAACGTCTGCGTGACGATGGGGTCCGTGAGTCGTTTATAGAAATAGCCAACCGAAATAATTCCAAACGGACTTAGGTAGTGTTCAACAAGGACGTCGAAATTGTCGGCCGTCTCTGCCTTGAGATCCGGGTTTCCGAGGCTAAGAAGATTCTTGAGATTTCCGGGGCTGCCCGCAGTAGTAAAAGTGAGAGCCTGTGCGATGTCTTGAGGATCCGGGCGCGACAAACCACGACCGTAGACCAGCCGTAGATTGGTGTTTCCAGTGAACGCGTAACGCAGCGAAACACTCGGAAGCACCTTTACGTACGATCCGCTGAATTGATCATCGGCGATGACTGGCGGATCGACCGTGCCGTCAAACGTGCGGTTTCTGACGGAAAGGTTGGTGCCTTCGAAGCGCACACCAGCCACAACCCGCACTCGATTGGTCAGGTCGATCGTGTTCATCACGTAGCCGGCGGAGACTTTTTCAACAAAGCTGTAGTTTGCCGGGTCCACCCCGAAGGAGCTGGCCGGAGTAAACGAACCCATGTTGGCCATGAGAAAGTCGCGAGTGGCCTGGTAGTTTACGTTGTAGCCCAGCTTGTAGGAACCGTCGTAGTAATCGTTATTGGTAAAGCCATTGGGAAATTGACTCAGCAGAATGGTGTCGTTGGCGGTGTAGTCGATATTGTAGCTGTTGTCGTATTTGTGGGCGTTGCGGAATCTGCCGCCGACTTCGATCGTCGAGAGATGACCTCCCAGATGATATCGCTTAGCGAAAGCACCGGTAGCCTGGAAGTTCACTTGAGCGCTCTGGCCGTGATCGATCTGTATGTCGCTCAACTGCATGGTGGTCGGGTCATAGGCTTCGGAAAAACAGGACGGAGTAAATTGAGGCCTATAGATGCTTTTGGTGGAAGCGGGATCGAATTGGCAGGTGCTCGTGTCCAAGGTGCTCTCGAATCCTGCCGTACCGGGCAGCGCGTTCTCCAAATAGGAGCGAGAACCGGAAACGTCCCAGGAGAGCCAAGACGAACTGAATTCGTGTTTGCCCCCCAACAGCAAACTTCCGATTCCGATATTCGGGCGGCGATCCTGGGTATTGAAACTAGGAGTTCCGCTGCACACGCCGGAGTCCGGGTCGCAGCCATTGGCGTCCAATAACTGAATGCCAGGCGTGTTGTCGGTCAGCGAATGGACCCAACGATCACCGTAGTTCTTAAAATTGGAGTAGAGTAGGCGCGCGTAAATGTCTGATCCTTCGCCAAGCTTATAGTCGGCACTCCCCGCGGCGCCCCACCGCGAACGGTAGTAGCGGTATTCACGTATGTCGATCGCATCCTTCCAGAGAGCTGTAGAACCTCCCGGCAAAGTAGCAATATCGGACTCGGGTTCGATGTCATCGATGCCGCGTCCGGTCCAGTCGTACGAGCCGCCCACGAGAATCCCGAAGCGCTTGTTATGACCGAAGCGCTGGCCAACGGTACCAGTCGTCTCGACCTGGCTGCGACCGCCGAGAATCGGCATATAGCCGCCCATGCCGCTCAACGCCACGGTGGGGCGCTCGGTGGCAGTCTTGGTCACGAGGTTGACCGAGCCGCCGATTCCGTCGCCATCCATGTTGGCCTGCAGCGTTTTGTTAATCTCCACGGACTCAACGAGATCCGCAGGGATGGCGTCAAACTTAATCTGCCGGACTCCAGATTCCGGTGACGGAACGTTGATACCGTCGATGGTAGTGTTCGTCAGGCGTGGCTCGGTGCCGCGGACCTGCACATACTTACCTTCGCCCTCGTCGCGTTCCAGGCTGACGCTCGGCAGGCGTCCGATCGCGTCGGCCATGTTCGCGTTGGGAAGACTGCGGATGACATCGGCGGGCAGCACTTGCACGATATTGTCCGCGCTACGCTCTCGGTTGATGGCTTCAGCTTCACCGGCGGCACGTTCGGCGGTTACCAGCACTTGAGTATCCACAGATGAGAGTGACATCTTTGCTTCGATCGAGAGAGGTTGGCCGGGCGTCACATCAACTTCCTTATTCCACGCGGAAAAGCCGACGTAGGTGACGCTGACCGTAAAGTGCCCAGGCGAAAGATTGTTGACGAAGAACTGACCTTGGGCATCCGAAACCGTATGCGCGCCTGCCGGCTCAATTTCCACCTCCGCTCCTTGCAGGACGCTGCCGGAGGGATCCGTGACCTTCCCCGAAATTGCACCTTTGTCCATTTGGGCTGATACCGTGAATGCCATCATCAGGAACGAAATCGCGGCGAAAACTCCGAGACCAAGCGAATTTCGGCACTTGAAGCTCATGAATTATCCCTTCCCCTTAAAAGCCAAACGATGAGTAAGCCGACCGAGAATGCGCGGCACACTACCCCTTTTCGGCCTGCACTCTGCCATTTCGGGCAAGACGGGACCGTTAACCGCCACTCGTCGAATCTTGAAAAGATCCTGAATTTCTTTCAGAAACTGCTCAGCAGGCGCTTTCAGGTGGTGACCACTATGGGAAGTCGTACATGGAATACCGAACCGGCTCCGATCTTGCTCTCGGCCGTGATTGTGCCTCCGTGCGTGTTGGCGATCCAGCGGGCTATCGCCAGGCCCAGCCCTGCTCCCGGGGTCTCGCGTGAACGGGCTTTGTCCGCACGATGAAACCTTTCGAAGATCGACTCCAGTTCGCACGCATCGATGCCGAGGCCTGAGTCCTTCACCGCAATGTGCGCCTGGTTTTCAGATTCGCGTAGCGAGATTTCACAGCGTCCTCCCGTCGGCGTGTATTTGACAGCGTTGTCGACAAGGATAGACAGCAGGCGGTCGACGGCGATGGCGTCCGCTCGCACCAGCACCCTTCCTTGCGGAATCTGCGACGTGAAGGACAACGATTTCGCCGCGGCAAGGATCGCACCGTGCTGCTGCGCTTTTCGAACGTGATCGTTCAAATCCAGAGTGTGCATTTCCAGGCCGGAAGCTCCGGCATCGGCACGCGCCAGCGTAAGGAGGTTCTCAAGCATTTCGGACGTTTCCACCGAAGTCTGCAGAATGCGGGACAACGCCTCCCGGTATTCCGGTAGCGTCCTCGGCTTGCGGAGGACGATTTCCGATGTCGCACGGATCACCGCTACCGGCGTGCGCAGGTCATGCGACGCGTCTGCCGTAAATTGTGCAATTCTCCGGAATGACGTTTCGATCCGGCCGAGCATGGCATTCAGTGTCTCCGTCAAACGGCGTAATTCATCTCGCGGCTTGGGAACCTCAAGCCGACGCGAGAGGTTGTCGACCCCTATCTGCTCTGCGCTGCGGATAATGCGATCGACCGGAGCGAGGGATCTGCCGCTCAGCCAGTAACCAAGCAGAGTTGCGAGCACCACGAGCAACGGCAAAGCCTCCTTCTCGATCAGCCGAAAGCGGTCGAGTGCCTGGTCGAAAGGCTCCGTCGGAACGGCCGCGCGAATCTCAAAGCTTTGCGCGCCCAGCTGCGTTCGAACCGAGGCGACGCGATATTGATTTGCGTTTAGATTGGTAGTGTCAAACCGAACCTCATGGACAAAAGCCCTCGGCAGGAGCGGACTTTGGTGCAGGAACGGCTCTGAGCGAAACAACCACAGCCCATTCTCGTCGGCCACTTCGAACAATGCCCCGCTCGCCCACAGTTTCGCCAAATCGCCGAGTTCCGTGGCGATCGCTTCTTTTCCTTTCGGCTCCGTGCTCGCGATCAACCGTTCTACGGTTTCCATGTTCGTGCGGGACGCGGCGTCGACCGTGGTCTCAATGCTGCGACGGAAGCCCACATCGCAGATCCAGAAGAACGCGACGAAAGACAGCGCGAGAACAGTGAAATAGAGAAGGGTGAGTCGCGCCCGAATTGTGAGGTTCAGGCGCAATTTGCTACTCGGATGGAGTACCCAATACCGCGGTGAGTTTGTATGACCCGTTCAGCGCCGGAATCGTCGATCTTTTTCCGTACGAGACGCACGAAAGCGTCTATGGTGTTTATTTCCACCTCGCGCCGGTCACCCCAAATCTGTTCGACGATCGCGGTGCGGGGCACTACTCTGCCCTGGTTGCGTACCAACAATTCCAGCAGCCGGAATTCGGTGAACGACAAGCGAATTTCGATGCCCTTGCGGAAAGTTCGAAATGTATTTGTCTCCAGAAGCAGATCACCAGCCTCCAGAACGTTCTTGGCTTTGGGCGTGGTGCGACGCGCGAGTGAACGCACCCTTGCCAAAAGCTCCTGAAACGAAAATGGTTTCGTCAGATAGTCATCAGCGCCGGCGTCTAATCCGTTCACGACGTCAGGCACGGCATCGCGCGCCGTGAGCATGAGCACACCAACATCCTGCTTGCGGCAGCGCAACTGCCGCGCCACATCCAGCCCGTCGATTCCGGGGAGCATGACATCGAGCAGAATGACATCGAAAAATTCCGTGCGAGATAGTTCAAGCGCGGTTGCCCCGTCCCGAGCGATATCCACCCGATAGGCCTCTTCGCGCAAGCCTTGCGCCAGTAGCTCCGCCATCCGCACATCGTCTTCGACGACCAGAATGTTCAAGGATTTCTGCCTTTATTGGAGCATAGGTCGCCGCATATGACGCCACGGTGAACAACACGTTACCGAATTGTTTTAACCCTCGAGGGGCGAGAAACGCCTGAGGAACGAATGGGTCGCGGACCGGATGTTGTTCTTTGTTTGAGCGGCGACCAAGCCCTCACAAAGGCATTCCGAGAAACAGCATTCGGGCAATGGCACCTCGCGATGTCCAGTGAACCTTTCACCCCAACCTTGGTACGCCGCCAAATTTGGCGAATAAAAGACGAACAAATAAAGCCTTTGGAATCAGCACTTGTGGAGGTGTTGATTCTAAACAACTTAAAGCCACTCATAATCAGCAGTTACGCAAAATATGAAGGGACTAAGTACGAAACTGATTTTAGTCCGGACCCTGGGGAAAAATTCTCGCAAGACTCCTCGAATACGTTTCGATCCAGTTCATCGCAGAACGATCCGTTCCTAAATCCACCGATGCTTTAGAATAGCCGCCATGCGCATCACCAGACGCACCACGGCTATCGCCTTCTTCATCGCCCTGGGCGCTTGTCTGGTCGCGCTGGCCGTCTTCCTCAACGTCAGTTGGATCGTCTTTCACGAGCGCAGCACCTGGCTCCTGGTCCTCGGCGTCATCTTCTTCAGCGTCATCATCGTTGGTCTGGTTGTCAACACCATCTTCATCGTCCGCGAAATCAAGCGTAACGAGCGCCAGGACACTTTCCTCAACGCCGTCACCCACGAGCTGAAGACTCCCATCGCCTCCATCCGGCTGTATCTCGAGACGTTACAAAGCCGCCCGGTCGACGAAACCCAGCGCCGCGACTTCTACCGCATCATGCTGGAAGATTCCGAGCGCCTGCTCGGCACCGTCGAGCAAGTCCTGAAGGCCGGCGAAGTTCGCCACGCCACCAAGCGCCGCAACTGGCAGGAAGTCGATCTAACCGCCATCGTTTCCGATACGCTGGAACTCGCGCGCCTGCGGCACCATCTCCCCGAAGAAACCTTACGTTTCGGTGTGCGCCCGAACCACGAGCTGCTCGTTATGGGCAACCCCGAAGAGCTCCGCACCGCAGTCTTCAACCTCTTCGATAACGCCATCAAGTATTCCGGCACCGACAAGCGCATCATCGTCGACGTCATCACCCCAGACCTCGACATCATCGCGCTTAGCGTGCGCGATCGCGGCATCGGCATCCCCGCGCCGGAACTCAAGCGCATCTTCAACCGCTTCTATCGCGTGCCCAGTCCGGCGTCCGGCCAGGTCAAGGGCACCGGCCTCGGCCTGTTCATCGTGCGCTCCATCGCGCGGCGTTACGGCGGCGACGCTTTCGCCGAAAGCCAGGGCGAAGGCCTGGGCAGCACCTTCACCATTCGCCTGCCGCGGGTGTATCGAGCATGAGCCGCATTCTTGTAGTCGAGGACGAAGCGCATCTCGCCGAAGGATTGCGCTTCAATCTGGAAGCCGAGGGCTACGCGGTTACCGTCACCGGCAAGGGCGAGGAGGCGCTGCAGAGATTGTTGGAGAAAAAGGAATCGTTTGATGCCATGGTCCTCGACGTCATGCTACCCGGAAAGGATGGCTTTACCGTCGCGCGCGAGCTTCGCGATGCGAAACTGTACATTCCGCTGCTGATGCTCACCGCGCGCAGCCGTTCCGAAGACGTTCTGAAGGGCTTCGAGTCCGGCGCCGATGATTACCTGGCCAAGCCCTTCAATTTGGCGATTCTGATGGCGCGATTGGAAAGCCTGCTGCGCCGGAAGAACTGGATGCGCGATCCCACGCAAGTCGCGTCGGGCGCGGCCTCGGCTCCCACCGTTGCCGGAATTTCGGCCTCCGAGCTGCCGCCAACCTTTCAGTTCGATGGCAAAGTCGTCGACTTTCAGCGACTGGAACTGCGCTCTGGCGGCCAGGTGTTCCAGCTCACGCTTATGGAGTCGGAATTTCTTCGCTACCTGATCCGCAACAGCGGCCGGCCGGTGTCTCGCAAAGCCATCCTGCAAGATGTCTGGAATCTCCACGAAGATACGGACACCCGCGCCATCGACAATTTCGTGGTTCGCCTGCGCCGTTACATTGAGGCAGAGCCCTCCAAGCCGCGCCATTTGCTGACGGTCCGCGGCCTGGGCTACCAATTCGTTCCCAACCCGGGAAAGTAGCGAGTCACGCCGAGCGCAGCTTCGAGCGCGACCAGAAAATTTTGGCCGCAATAAAAACCGCAACGCCAACAACGCGGCTTTGGCGCGTTCTGTCAGTATTGTATCGAAGCTCGCACGCGTGCAAGTGTGAGGTCGAGTCGGAAGTTTACAATTTCCAGGAAAAAAACGACTTTCGTTCAGGCAACGGGCGCCAGGTTGCGGAAAATTTTGACGGCGAAAGTGCGCGCAGCGGCCGTGGTTGCAATTCAAGGCAAAAGCGCTTTTCTCTCCGTAAGCAGGCGAGTCACTCGTAGTCTCAATCGGTCAACGGCACTCCGGCCCCATCCTAAACGCATAGGATAACCCTGGGTGGTCACCACCACTCCCGGGGCCGGAGTGCCAATCATTCCAAAACATACTATTGAGAATCTCGAGCAGGCTTACAATCGATCCCCAGGCCCAGGGGTGAGGTACATCATATAGCCCATCAGACCGGCAAACCCCAGTAACACCGAAATCACAATCGCCAGCACCATTATCCTTCTCCGATGGCCGGTACCTACTCATTATTCGCGGCAGCGCAGGGGTACTTCCATACCCGAATTACTTGACACTGGACAGGAAGATGGATGAACTCCGCATGAATTCCTATCTAATTGCCAACAATGGGATTAGGCAGATATGTCGGCTGGTACTTTCGCGGTCAAGAAACGTTGCGTGGGAACAATTTTCAGGGTCTCAGAACCGTCAGGTCGTGGGGTAACGGGGCAAATTCGGCGGGATTCCCAAATGCCGAGTTCCCCACTTGCATAGCACGCTCATCGGCTCAATGAGCTCACGGCCGGCACGCGTCAGCGAATAAGTGACCTGCGGCGGCGAGGCGCGTTTGATCGTTCGCCCGACAATTCCGTCGGCCTCTAACTGGCGCAATTGCGCGGTCAACACTTTCTCGCTGATCCCGGGCAGCAGCTCGCGCAACTGCGCAAAGCGCTTGGGCGCGAAACCCAAGTGCCAGATGGCCAGCACTTTCCATTTTCCACCGATCACGTTGATGGTTCCCTGCACCGGACATCCGTAATGATCTCTCACCGCTCCCCCAATATTCCTTACCTAAGCCTGCTTACCCAGGCTTACTTAATTGTGCGTACTTCCTGCGGCCACGCCACGGTTGTACTATTTTTCTACACGCTTCATTTCTTTGACGACGCACACACGTTTTGACGAACGAACAGGTAAGGAGAAAGCCATGATTCTGATCACCGGTGCAAGTGGCACCGTGGGCCGCACAGTTCTAAGCGAGGTCGCTCGCACAGGTAAGGCGCATCGCGCGATGTATCGCTCCAGGGAAGCCGCCGCAAAGGGGCGGTCCGGCACCGAAACGGTAATCGCCGACTTTGCGGACAAATCCAGCGTCGCCGCGGCCTTGCGCGGTGTCGAAAGTGTGTATCTGGTCTGCTCGCCAATTCCCAATCTTCCGCAACTTGAAGGCAACATGATCGACGCGTGTCAATCCGCCGGCGTTCGCCGCATTGTGCTGAATTCCGCGTTAGGCGCGGCCGACTATCCAAAATCGTTTCCCGCGTGGCACCGCAAGGTGGAAGACCAGTTGACCGCCACGAAACTGGCTTACTGCATTCTTCGCCCGAACAGCTTTCTGCAAAATATCGTGGCGTTTTATGCGCCCAGCATCCGCGCGCAGGGAGTCTTCTACGCGTCGATGGGAAATGCACGGGTTAGTTATCTGGACGTGCGGGACATCGCGGCGGTCGCCGCCAAGGCTTTGCAGGATGGGGAGCATGACGGCAAGACCTACGAGCTGAACGGCCCGGAAGCGGTCACGTTCGCGGAACTCGCGAACCGGATCACCAAACAGACCGGAGTCGCTGCAAAGTACGTCGATACTCCGCTGGAAGCACAGCGCAAAGCGATGCTCGATCAGGGAATGCCGGAGTGGCAAGTTACTGCGCTCCTCGACCTGCAGGCGTATTACACCGGCGGGCAGGGCGGCTCGACCGACGGCCTGCTGGCTCGCCTGCTTGGGCGCGAGCCCATCTCGATCGATCTATTCTTGGGCGAAAATGCCGCTGAATTTCGCGGCCAAGCTGCGCCGGCCTGAGCAGCATCCCTCGTCGGGATGCTCCCTTTCGACCCGATCGGGACAGGCGGGATACCCCCACGCCGGTGGTTTCGGGCTAAGAGTGCAGACGACAAGGTTGTGGTGCGCAACCACCGGACGGCGACCGACGCGGCATCTGGAAAGAAGCTCGAGTTCCGCGGCATCGTCATCTGGCACATCGCCTCCGCACCCGATCTGATGGGCGCCATCAGTTGATCGTGAAAAGTATCGAGCTCGAATTATTCGAGCCTGGGTTGTTCACTGCCAGTGAGGCGGTGCCAGCGTGACTCACGTCCGAAGCAGGAATCGCGACCGTCTGATGCGAAGAATCGACAAAAGTGGTGGTGCGTTCCGCGCCATTCCAGGTCAGCGCGGCGCCGGGAACGAATCCCGAACCGGTGATCGTCCAGGTGAGATTCCCGCTGGCTGCGGTTGCGCTTGATGGCGTTGAACAAGCCAATCCGGGTACGGCATTGACGGCGTTCCAGTAAGGCAGTACGAACGGCCCACGCACGATGAAGATCTTGCCCGAACCCGGCGTGTTGTTGCCGAAGGCCCCGTTTTTGCTGGTGTGCCAAGCGAGGCCGTCGCGCCCCCAGCGAACCAGGTCTTGTCCGGCGCCGGTGAGTTGTTCCATGCCAACTAGCACATACCTATTGTTGTCGTAGGACAGCACCACAGGATTTGCCGAACCCGCCAAAGTCTCGCCGATAAAGAACACGCGGCCCGCAGCAGGATCAGCAGCGACGCCGGTGCCCTGGATCACTGGACCCGAGCCCTGCGCCGACGAAACGTAGAACTGGCCGAGTTGCGTGGGAGGTGTGGTCGAAGGATTCGCCACGCCGCCGCCAAAACCGTAAATCGTCCCGTTGGCCAGTTCATAAGCGCCAGCGAATCCACCGATTCCGTTCAGGGTATAGCCGGTGTTGTCGTTTAGGGCCAGACCGGTGCTAGTCACCGTCCAGCGATAGAATTCCGCGCCACTGGTATCGCTGTCGTAAGGGTAGAGCGTCGTTGCGTTGGCAAAGGCGAGGTTGGAACCGTTGTAAGCACCCGTCAGGTTCGCGCGCATGGTGCCCGCGGAACCGGAAATATCGAAGAGGTCCTTGCCACTAAATGAACCCGTGTCGATAGCGAGCAAGTTGTCGTTCCCGGGCGCAACCGCAAGATCGCGGGCGGCAAATTGCGTGGGCTAAGGAAACGCAGGAATCGTCAGCGGATAGATTTGCGGCAGAGACACACCGCCAGCGACTTACGCGCCTGCTGGGGCCGGCACATGAGACACCTCGTATTGGGTATTCGCCAAAAGACTATAGAAACTAGGTGATGAGAGTAGACTAATGCCAAATATCGTTCTAATGCCAAATTCGATAGGACGGGTGTACTAAAGAGATTCTGGTACCCCGAGGCCGCATGGACGCTGCAACAGTATCGCTTGACGGGACGGCGAGCGATTGGATAAACATCACGTATGAACTTTCAACTTCGCGGCTTCGTCGGGATCGTAGTGCTCACAATGGCGATTTCCTCTGTTAGGTCTCAGGACATTCAGAAGCTTGATCCGGCGCTGGATAAGATCGTCGCGCCCGACGCAAAAGCGGAGCGCATCGCTACGGGCTTCAATAAATGGACGGAAGGGCCGGTGTGGACGCGGGAGGGAGCGCTGCTGTTCGCGGAGATTCCGGCGAACAACATTATTATTTGGGCGCCGGGCCGCGAAGCGCAGACTTTCATCCATCCGAGCGGGTATGAGGGCAGTGAAGCGTTCAAGGGCACGGAGCCGGGCTCGAACGGGATGACCCTGGACCCTGATGGCCGCGTTTCCGTCGCCGGGCACGCGCGGCGCAATGTGTGGCGGCTGGAAACGCTGGACCCGAAAGCACAAATCACCGTGCTGGCTGACGCTTACGAAGGCAAGAAATTCAACAGCCCGAACGATCTGGTCTACAAATCCGACGGCTCGCTGTATTTCACCGATCCGCCGTACGGGTTGCCGACGCAGGCCGATGACGATCCTCAAAAGGAATTGAAGTTCAACGGCGTGTTCCGCATTCCGAACGCGCGCAAGCAAAAGCCTGGAGCGCCACCCGACAACAGCAAGCTGCAGGTGATCATCCAGGATTTACCGCGGCCCAACGGCATCGCCTTTTCTCCAGACGAAAAATTTTTGTACATCGCCGACTCCGGCAAGAAGGTATGGATGCGCTATCCGGTGAACAAGGACGGTTCCGTGGGATCCGGAACGTTGTTCTGCGATCCCTCCTCGGACAAGGCACCCGGCGGGCCCGACGGCATTCGCGTCGACAAGAAGGGCAATCTCTACGGTTCAGGCCCGGGCGGGGTGTGGATCATTTCGCCGGAAGGCAAGCATCTGGGAACGGTAAAAATTCCCGAAGTCGTAAGCAACGTAGCGTGGGGTGACGCCGGCACGACGCTATACATCACTGCCAGCACCAGCGTCTACCGCATCAAGCTCAAAATCGCAGGGGTGTGGAATTAAGACGCGAACGCCGGCTGCGCTTTGCCCTAGTTTTGGGTTCGAGGAAACGGCCGGGCGCGATTCAGACCTCCGCATTTTTGCAAAGCCCTTCCAAGGTGCGGTTAACCAGAACCGAACACCGCCGAGCACAAGGAGTTAAACACGGCCTCGCCTGGGTGTTAGTCAAGTCGTAGTCTCTTCGGCCGCCAGATTTGAGTCGTCGAGGAATGTTCATCAGCACCAGCCGGATATTTCCCGAAGGGGCGGTGCTGAATCTGAGATTCCGGCTGGCAGTGACCGGGATAGAAGTCCAAACCAGATGTGACGTGCGGCACTGCCTGGCTGGCGTAGGCGTGGGCGTTGAATTCGTCGGACTGTCGCCGAAAATGGCGAGTCAAATCGACCGTGAGATCAAGCTGTGCGAGCAACGACGTGCCCGGAGACTCACCACAGAGCGTTGCCACAAAAGGTTGCCAAGAAGTTGCGCGCGGGTCGCCAGCGACCGGCACGTTTGAGTTAGCAGGTTTGCAATGAGTCGACGTCAGGAGATAACCACTCGATTATGCTCAACGTGAAACTGCGGCATCGTTCGGTCTGATCGGACGCCGTGCTTCGCGAAGATCAACGCTTCACAGACTAGTTTCCATTCCGCATCGGAACAACCCGCCGCCTTCTTGACGATCACTTCCGGCTCTCCGCCTTCATCGCTCAACCGCTTAATGCCGCCTTCTGGACAAGCCCAGTAGCCCTTGGGGTCGATATAGTCCTTTTCAACCATAGCTGCCTCCACCTTTTCAGATGAAAGCCGAGGCAACAAGGGCGGCACGCCATACTCCTGTACCAGTGTTCTGTTTGGTGCGGACGGCGAACTTTCGTCCGGAGGCCCTTCCAGTTGCCAACCGATAAATGCATTGAGCATGACTGCAGCATCATGAATCGGTTCGAACGCGCCGTATCCTTAATTTGGGCTCTCGCGGATCTGGAGTCGTACAAAACTTATAGATCAGGACTCCGAGAATTCCCAGAAACCCACTTATTGCGAGGGCAAGAAGCATCCTGGCCTCCGAGGTTGGAGGGGACCGTAATCTTTGCGTTTCCCTCAAGCAATACCGAAGTACCCTGACATTAACTTAGGGTTTACTAGGTCACCTTGATGCCTAGGTGCATTCGCGGCGGAATTCCCCGGTGTTTCGAAGCGCTGAGGCCCAAAGCCGATTCCAGCACCTGATCAGCCCGAGGCGAATCCGGCATCGACAGAGCCTTCCTGTCAGGCTGATGGGGCGTCGTCGGTACGAGGTACGGAAGGCGTTACTCTGGTCATCTTTAGTTTACAATTCAATACCAGATGAGGTGCTTATCGTAAGAATTAAGCATTGGCTTTCGCAGTCCTTTCGCCCTTCCAACCATCCAACCTCTGGAGGGTAAAGATGGAATATCTTCAACAACTGGAACTGGAATGTCCGTTTTGTAGTGAAACCCAGCCGAGCGAATCCGCGATGTGGGATAACGAGGGGGTCAGTTACACGGCCATCTGTCAAGGTTGCGGGAAGATGTTTTCGGGACTGTCGCTAGTAACCGCCTATAACGGAAATCAGAACTCTCCCTCCAGCTTGATTTCAAAGCCGGACGGGCACGAAGGCGACACGCCAAGATCTTGACTGTATCCCGAGCATCGCAAACGTCGGGCCGCATGTGGTTGACAAACCCGGTAACGGACAAGCGTCGAAAAGGGTCCGTTTTTGCGTATCGACATCCGCAAAATTTCACGTTCATAAAAATCAGCTAGTCACGAATGATAGAGAGGGATGGCTTATGGAGCGAGCCTGCGTGACGGTCTCAAAAACGGTTTCCGCCGACGAACTTTCCAGACCGTCATATAACGCTCAGACATTCAGAATGCTGAAGGAATGCCAGGGCCGACTCCCGACTTCGACGTCCGTTGTAGAACGTCAGGTTAGTAAGTCCTCGAATACCGCTTTTTCGGGCTTTACTGAAACGCAGTGAAGCGCAAGGGCAGGAAACGATTCTTCCCTGGCTACTTGGCGCGAGTGGCGGTCCAATTGCCTGTTTTTCCGCGCCCCGTCAGAGTGCCTTTCATGGTGTCGCCGTCAACGGTGCCGTTGTAGTCCAGCGGAACGCGCGTTTGCACATGAAATTTGATGTTGTTCCCATCCATGGTGCCCTCCAGCGGGCCGGATTGACGTGGACCTTTGAAAGTTCCGGTGATCTTATTGCCGTCCTGCGTCAATACGATCGTTTGTTCCGCGGTCCCGGCGTCGCCGGTGACAGAGATCTGCCAGCTGCCGGCAACGTTGGCGGGAGCATCAGCGGCTGCGGCAGCATATACAAACAACACTGTTACGAGCAACGCTCCGAGTCCCTTTTTCACACCATTCTCTTTTTTCATAAGTCCTCCCATACATAGACCTCGTGTTGCGAGTACAAGGTCGGAATTGTCCGGATCGAAGGGCGTCGTTGCACTGCTAGCAACGATCCGGCAAACGGAAGAGAACTCAACTATGTTTCGCAGCGGGGATCGTTGGGTTTTACGTAGTTCTTGATGGTCAGCTTTACTCTGTCGGGAGTCCCGGCGTTTGGCTCTATTGAAATGTTTCCCTTGGAGTAGGCGTCCTGGATTGCGTTCTTGTCCGGCGGGACGTATCGCTCGGCCAGTGCTTTCATTTGCTCAGCGTATTCCTTGAACTCTTCCTTCTTCTTTTCAATTACGCGTTCCCGCAAGCGTCCACGTCGACGGCTTGAATCCTGCGCTTCGGCGGGCGGATCCAAAGGTGCTTTCAACGGCTTCCCATCTGCGCCCAAGTGAACCTGAAAGCGTTCTTGTTTTCTTTCTTGCCCCCTAAGGCTGATCGTCACTCGCTCCAGCCATGTGTATTTCTTAAGCTCTTCTTTGATTCTTCGCGGTTGATTCTTTCAGGTCCGCAACTCGTTGCTGCAGGTCGGCGTTTTGCACCCCGAGGACCGGCGCGAGCAGGGTCAACGTTGACGCGAAACCCGCAAGAGCGGAGCAGCGCTCGCGTTCTTCAAGATAAATCCGTAGCGATCATTCATAAGTCTCTCCGGTGCGGCTTAAGCTTCCAATGGGCAGCAGGACGGACAAGATCGTTTCTCGCTAAAACTCTCGGGCGGTTGCCGGAATCTTACGTCCCGATCAAACAGCGGTCGCTATTTGCTCGCGCGATCAAAACCGAAGTAAAGTCTTGCTTCTCTTCCTGAGCTGCGTTCGAGAGATTCGACACGGAAGAACAATAGAAAGATGCTAGTACATGAACAACAGCTCTAGAGAAGACGCTGCATGATAGATCAAAACGACTCCGCTGACGCTCAAATCCGTTTGTGTGCGCCCGTCTACAAACGGTTGACGCGATGTTCGGCAAACTATTTTTTGAAATACGCTGTCGTCATTAGAGGGGCGCAACCCGCCAGGTCCAGAATCCGTGCTACAACAAACTGCGCGTGTGGATGCACCGCGCACGACTGTTACAACCATCATTCACGATGACTCGAGAGAATGGAGGTTCATATGCCGGTCGCGTTGCCTGAACCTGACGGCGAGCGGGAGGGCATTCCGCTGTGGCTCTGCCCCAACTGCGATAAGTTCAAGCCTTTGGAAGACTACGGGTGGAACATGCGAAAGGATATTTGTCCGGGCCAGCAAGTTTGGTTCAAGCAAGGTTGGTGCAATCGCTGCCTGGAGGCCAAGATTAAAGGCAGTGAAATGAGATAACCGACGGTTGTGCTCGGATTGGCGGTTACCGGATAAGTTCCGATCCTGGTACCGCAATGCCCGCGTTGCCCGACCCACCAGAAGTTGGGGCAAGAAAGCAGTAGCCCCCAATGATCTTCTCTGCCCGGACGCCAGTCGCCCAATTCTGGTACGCTGTCTTACCAGCGTTAGCCAGGAATTGTACACTTACGACGAATCGAAGATAGGAAAGCGCCGCGCGAGCAAAATGGAAAGGGTGGACGTAAGCCGCGCGTCGGCCAATGAAATAGCCGAGAGCCGTGCCAATGAAGGTGTCGAATGCAAAGTGGCTTGTGCTGTGAAACGCGTGACGGGCACAGTCGCAGCCGCACCGTAAAAAAGTGCCTTCACCCACCAGCGGGGATATTCGTGAGGCACTACCGTCGCCATGGTCCAGGCAAACATATCAACCACTGCCGTACGTTCGTAGACAAGGCCCCAGGGAAAGCCGCCGCATAGTATCTTGCCTCGCCGCAATGTCACTAGTGCTGAAAAGGTTTTGGCGAATAGACTCTAATCCAGTGGTTTCGAACTCGCGCATTGATCCGTGTGTCGTTTGCATCCAAGACCAGGAGATTTGAGGATTGAACCGGCATGTGGCAATCAACGCAGTTGGCACCCCTCTGCGGAGTCAGTTGAGATTGGGCACCGCACTCACTGGGCTTATGGCAGGCGAGGCACCGACTGGAGTACGTCGCGGCTTCGCGTTCGGGAGCGTGGACGTCGTGACATGTGGTGCAAGTCATTTCCGGAGAGGATTGATAGCACCGGCTTCTCTCCAGAAGAGCCACCTGATTGCCATGGACATCGACGCGAGCGTGTGGATCGGGAGGGCGAATCTCGATGTAATCTGCCAGTCGCTGGCCTGGAACAAAGGAGAAGGCCGGCTTGATGCTCTCGCCTGCACCCGCATGACATTGCGCGCAAACCTCTATCTGCCGGTCGTGTTGCAGTCCAACCGGAGCTGTGGGACCGGCGGGCAGCGAGGAGGAAGCCGCTTCTCCGGAACGAAGTTGCACGTGATTTTTCGCGGTGCCATGGCAGCGGGTGCACGAAATTCCCAGGGTAAAGTGTACCGGGTCGAAATGGCTCCCGGGTTCAGACACTGCGGTTTCTCGGAAGTACGTTGCGTGACATTCCAGGCAGCGTGGAGAGATGGATCGTTCGAAATCGGCGGAGCCATCGATGTATCCCGGGCTGTTGACCCAGCTATCCAGTGAGGTCCAGTAGGAAACGGGCAGTTCGAAGAGCTGATCGAGCTTCCAATAAAGATACGATTGTCCCTTTCTTCCGGATCCGATAACGATATCGATCTGTTCGCGGCGCTCAGTCCGGCGGCCGGGCTTATTGAGAATGGCAGCCTGATAAAAGCGGCCGTCGCGCCTTTCCATTTTGAATATAAGTTGTGGATTCAGAGTTTGCAGAGTGCTATTGCCAGATTCGAATTGGCCCGCGATCGAGGCCCGGCTGGCAGGCTGGGAAGTCAGGCGGTGGCGAGTCTCGGCAAAGGTCCGGACCTTCTCGCGGTGACACTTCGCGCAAATCTCATCTGCTGCTGCCGACGAATCATCGGGTGGAGGCTGATGGTCTAGCGGTTTCTGCATGACCGGAGCCGCGGGAATCGGTGCGAGTTGTTGAGGTGCTGCGCAAGGACATGCAAATAGCAAGGCGAAGAAACCAAATTCTCGGAAGGGATTGCGCTTGAACGTGACCATCTCCAACAAAGGACAAAATATCCGCTACAAAGAATGGCGCGTGGTTATCTAGCACCCTCAAGATCCGAACGATCTGCCAGAAAAGTGTCGACTTCGTTGCGGGCAGGCATAGAAGGCTGAGCCCCATGGCGGGTTACCGAGATCGCGGCGACCGTGGCCGCAAAAGATGCGCTGCTGACGGGATCCTTTCCTTCGATCAGGGCAGTCGCGAACGCAGCGTTGAATGCGTCGCCTGCTCCGGTAGCGTCGACGGCCTGAACAGGATTTGCCGACACCAGAGTATGCTTCCCGTTGGATTGGGCGATGTAGCAGCCGCGGCTTCCTAGTTTCAGCAGAACGTTGCGCGGGCCGCTCCGTATCAGGCGATTCGCCGCTTCCTTCAGGAAGCTTGGCGAGAGTTCCTGCGGAACGATGCCCAAAAGGGTGCAGGTCTCGGTTTCATTGGGGGTCAGCCACGTGACTCGCGCGAGCAGCGAAGAGGACAATGTTCGAGCCGGCGCCGGATCCAGCACGAGCGGGACTTTTTCACTTTCCGCGAGGGCGGCAAGATGTTCGACTGTTTCCAGTGGAATTTCGAGTTGCGTCAAAACGATGGCCGAGTGACGAATGAGTTCAATGTAGCGGTCTAAATCGGAGGGAAGCACGTTGGCATTGGCGCCGGCGACAACGACGATGGCATTTTCCCCATTCGCTGCAGTTGTTATCAGGGCCAGGCCTGAAGATGTAGGAGCCACCTGAATAGCGGATACGTCGACGCCCGCCGATTCCAGGCTGTTGAGGAGCGCCGGCCCGAAGTTGTCGTTGCCCACCTTGCCGATCATGCTAACCGCGGTGCCCAGTTGCGCTGCGGCGTAGGCTTGATTGGCGCCTTTTCCACCGGGAAAGGTCTGGAAGTTGGAGGCCAGCACCGTTTCACCTTCCAGCGGGATGCGCTGTGTTGCCGCGACGAGATCAATATTGATACTGCCGACGACCAGCAGTCTGTTTCCCATGTCGATCAAAAACTCCGCTTGATAAAAGATTCTTTTGCACTCGAGCGATTTGCAGGCAAACCGTTCATCGCGGAAACACCGGAGCGAGCGCCACCGAACCCAGACCCACCAGGAAAAAGGCAAACATCAATGGAATCAGCCTTCGGGCGTCTCTCGGGGCAGTCGCGAATTCGTTCCAGACGAACACCCCCCAGACAGCCGACACCATCGTGGCGCCCTGTCCGATCGTGTACGAGATCGCTGGGCCGATAATCTGCGCGTGAGAGGCGACAAAGTTGAGGACGGCGCCGGTGCACCAGATGAATCCACCGAGAATTCCCCACAGGTGCCAGATCTTTCGGCCACACGCGTATTCCGCCATGCTGACCGCGGCGCCACCCGTGAGCGGCTTACGCATGAATATGTAGTTGACAGGAACGGCACACAAGCCGACCCCGATGGCGAAGAACAATGCAACGGAGTAAGGGCCGAGCGAATGTGGGCCGGAGATGGCCTTCGCAACCAAAGGATAGAAGACGCCCATCAGAATGCCGCAGGCCAGACTGATCTGAATTCCACGCGCGCTGAGAGCTTTCCGGGTGGTCTCACGTTTGCGATAGGCCAGCGCGTCGACGATGATGGCGAGAACCACGAGAAGAACGCCGCCGAACAGCAGCAAGGGATTTCCGAGCGGCGTGACGACATAATTCAAGAGTACGCCCACGACCAGCGCCAGGCCGATACCAATTGGAAAAGCGACCGCTAGGCCGGCAATATCAATCGCGGCCACCAGCAGCAGGTTTGCAACGTTGAAAACCGCGCCGCCGAGAATCGCAAACAGAATATGCCGGGTGTCGGCGCTGCGAACGCTGTTGAGAAAGGAAAGCTCACCGCCACCCACACTGCCTAGCGTGAGTCCCCAGAATAAGCTCCCGACAAGAATTCCCACCACGTAATCCCAATAGAAAAGTTGAAAAGGCCAGCCGGGCGTAAGTTTCATGGTGTTGGCCCAGGAACCCCAGCACAACATGCTCCCGATCATAAACAACAGCGCGACCGAGTAGGCTTCCGGTTGATACATGATGTTCCGCTTTCCCGTGGACTCCGCCGAAAACGCAGGCCGGCTCACGCGATGGGTTGTAACGTAACTCCCGCTGCAACACAACAAGCTGAAACAACAACAGCCGATCCTTGCGCCGTGAGGCAACCGGAAACGGAGGTAAGAACGGATCGTACGGAAACGGAAAGTATGATGCCTTAAAAAAAGGCGCTTGACAATTATTTTGAAACGTTTTATTTTCCGCTAACGCAAATTGGGATGCATGACGCAGGGAAATCCGATATTGACTGCGGCTCATGTCTCTAGTTTGGAACGTTTCAATTAGCGACTTTTCTACGCTGCTTCCATGAGGAAGCTGGTGGGTGCCGGCCAGGCGTGAAAATCGCTGGGGTGGACGTTGGAACAATTGGGAATGCCAATCGAGCCTCGTAGCTCAGCGACAGTCCGTGCGTTTTCTCTCCTCCGGCGGGTGCTGGTTCACTTCGCCGGAGCCTTTACCGCTGCCCTGCTCGTTCTTCCCTTTCTTTTGCCTCTTGTGGCAGCAGCTCAGTCACTTCCCGGAAAAACCGTTGTCCACCTCACGGAGGCGGAAAAATCGTATCGCGCGGGGCTCGTACTGGTCCGCCAAGGCCAGCCAGATGAAGGCATCCGGATGTTTGAACAAGGTCTGCGCAGCGACGAACGCAACGTTGTTCTACTGGACGCAATCGGCGGCGCCTTCAGCCTGAAGGGCGATTATTCGCAGGCGGTCAGCTATTTTTCAGAAGCACTGATGATTGATCGACACTTCACCCCTGCGCGCAAGAATCTGGCAATCGCCTACTTCAACCTCCAACAGTATGACCTTGCGTCACGAGAACTGCATGAACTGGAAAACGATCCAGGCGAAGACGGCCAGGTTGCCCGAATGTTTCTCGGAATGATTGCGGCAAAGGACGGAGAAGATGCGAGGGCAGTCACGCTATTCGGCAAGGCAGCCGATCTGCTGAATCGCTATCCGGATGCGCTGATTTCTTTTGCCAGAGCACTGAATAACCGGAATCAGCCAGGCAATGCTAACGCGCTCCTGAATCGGCTTACGACGCTCAAAGGGGTCACCGCGGAGCAGTACCGGCAAGCCGGCGTGCTGTATTTGCAGATGAGTCGCGATCGACAAGCGCTGTCCGCATTCGAACGGGCAGAGAGGGCCGGCGCAACCTTGGAGGATATGGCGTACCACCGCGCAGTGACTCTGGACAAATTGGGGCGATCGCCCGAAGCCCTCCAACTCCTGCAGGAATCAGTCGCAGCAAAACCGGATTCCGCGTCGCTGAATCTGCTGGCGCACCTAGCCCAAAAGAGCGGTGACCTCACCTTGGCGCTTCACTCACTCAAGCTGGCTGCCAAACTCGAGCCTGGCAAAGAAGAGAATTACCTCGATTTCAGCACTTTCTGCGCGGACTACGAGAACTATCCCCTGGCGCTGGAAGCGGCCGAGATCGGCCTCGAACATATCCCGAATTCGTACAGGCTGACGGTGCAGAAAGGCGCCGTGCTCGAAAAATTGGGCCGGCTGGAAGACGCAGAACAGATTCTGCGCCAGGCCAGCGGTCTGCAGGAAGACAACAGCGTGGCTCTGCTGAGCCTCGCAATCGTTCAAGCGCATGCCGATGAGCTGCAGCAGTCGGCCGACACGGTCTCGGCAGCAATCCATAGATTTCCGGACAACTATTACATGCGCTACCACCTGGGCAGCGTGCTGGCGCAGCTTGAGCAACGCGAGACGGCTGGCGAGCAAATTCGCGCCAGAGCCGAACAAGCGTTTCGCGACGCGATCCGCCTGAATCCGACCTTCGCGGATTCCTACTATCAACTGGCCAAGCTGTATTCCGCGCAAGCTCCGAAGCTGGCCGAAGAAAATTTCGAGGCATGCCTGCGTGTCGATCCCAACCATCTGCCGGCCGAATATTCGCTGGGTCGGCTTTATCTCAAGACGGGAAGAAGAGCCAAAGGCCAAGCATTGATTGACCGCTTCGAAAGCCAGCAACAGGCGGCCAAACAGAAGGAAGAAAGCAAGCCGCGCATCACTGCAAGCCGACCGTGATTTTGCAGGGAGGGGGAAATGATGACTGTGGGGACACGTCCGAAGTGGTTTGCAGCAGTTCTATTCGTTCTCATATTTCTTTGTGGTGGCGTCCTGGCGGTTCCCGCGCGCGCGCAATTCAATAGCGGCTTCACCGGTGTTGTGACGGAACAAAGCGACGCGGCTGTGCCAAATGCCAAGATAATCGTGACGAATCAGGACACGCACGTAAGCCGTTATGCGATCAGCGCGGACAGCGGCGATTTTCGCATCGCGTCATTGCCCGGAGGTTTGTACACGATCGATGTGCAGGCTCCAGGTTTCAAGGATTGGATTCAGAAAGATGTGCTATTGGAATCCAACGAAGTCAAGACGCTGCACCCGGTTCTCGCCCTGCCGACACAGACCACGACGGTAGAGGTGGCTGGGGCCGTTGCAGCGATTGAAACGGACAAGAGCAATACGTCGTTGGAACTGTCGGAAACAAGCATTAAAGATGCTCCACTGCTGGGCCGCAACGTATATACCAGCATGATTGAACTGGCTCCTGGGGTAACGGGTTCCGGCTTGCCCAGCGGCGGTGCGCTCGGGTCGGGGTCGGCGAACAATGACAGCTTCGAGCAGGAAGCCGGATATCAGATCAATGCAGCGGGACAACGGCAGGAAAACAACGAATACGACGTCGACGGCTCTGGGATCAACAGCGCTTCGCGTGATGGCGTTGTCAATCTGTCTCCCGAGCCCGATTTTATCCAGGCCATTCGCATTTCGGGCGCGACGTTCGACGCCGCGAAGGGCCGGTATAGCGGCGCCTATGTACAGGTCTTCACCAAGCCGGGAACGAACGAATTTCATGGCACGCTGTCTGAATATCACACCGACAATGCGCTGACAGCGCGCACGATCTTCCAGGCGTGTCCCTCGGGATCGACTGGATGCCGAGCGATCCCGGCCTTCCGCCGGAATGAATTTGGCGGTACTTTTGGCGGCCCAATCATCAAGA